>LSQX01400156.1_pt3 | contig 16222 bp, 11 predicted proteins | sample 654561 | NCBI WGS metagenome assembly LSQX01 (sample SAMN04489861, study PRJNA283612) | anaerobic digester metagenome | isolation source: 4 biogas reactors fed with cattle manure at either 37C or 55C with and... | place: Denmark: Kongens Lyngby | collected 2014 | reverse complement strand
TATGGATATGGATATGGATATGGGTATGGGTATGGTCAGGAATATGAAAAGGAAAGTAAAAATCCCGGAAGAAAAATATTGAAAATCAAGGGCAAAAAAGACGATAATATCTAAATCGGCTTGACATAAGAGTGTGATTATGTAGAGGGTTGCACTGTAAAAGACTTCTTATTTCCCGCTGATTTCGCAAATTAAGGGAGATTAAATTGAAATTAAGTGGAGATTAAAAGAGATTGATGCAGTTTTTACTCTGTGGAACTCTGTGAATCTCTGTGGTGAAATTCTTTTCCCGCTGATCTTCGCAGAGTTTTAATCCGTAAATGTCCGCGTTGAGCTTGCTCATCCGTGGTATCGGTGTTCCATTTTTGTTGAAACTTGAAACCCGGAACCCGGAACTCCGAACTTGAAACCCGGAATATCAAAGGAAGCACTTACATCACACCATACAACTACACTGAATGAGTATCATTTTTTCGGGAATCATTATTTTGTGATTAGGGTAAAAGAAGAAAGGGGAAAGCTATGGACGCTCTTTGAAGATGATTTACAAACCCCTAACACAAAATCAATCATAAATACAGAAGATGCTTTCCCCTTTACGTTCTATTGCTAAAAATAAAACCAAACATTAAATCAATAGCAAATATAGCTATAAGCTAACCTAACCTGAAAGCTTTTTTACACCAAAAAGCATGGTTTTGCCTAAAAGGCAGCACGTTTTCCCAAAATGGGAAAATGAGTTCTATTTTGGGACACATTAAATAGACAGGAATAATATTCCTGTTACCTATAAACATTATCTTTGCACCATGGCACGGAAAAAAACAAAACCATTTTACGAGCGGGTCAGGATTGAGGAGATCGGTGCGGAAGGCAAAGCGCTGGTCAGGATAAATGATCTGGTTGTGTTTGCAACTCAGGTTATTCCCGGTGATATTGTTGATTTACAGGTAATCAAAAAGAGGAAGAACTTTCAGGAAGCCATAGTAACAAAGATTCATCAATATTCCAAAGACCGAATAGACCCATTTTGCAGCCATTTTGGTGTTTGCGGAGGTTGCAAGTGGCAGTTTCTCCCCTACCCCAAACAGCTGGAATATAAGCAAAAACAGGTTAAAGACCAGCTGACCCGAATCGGGAGAATTGAACTCCCCGAAGTCTCCCCGATTCTTGGCTCCGAACAGAACAGATTTTACCGTAACAAGCTGGAGTTCACATTTTCCAACAAAAGATGGATTACCCAGCAGGAGATTGACGAAGAAAGTGAAATAACCAACTACAACGCCCTGGGGTTTCACGTGCCCGGCATGTTTGACAAAGTGCTCAGGATTGAAAAGTGCTGGCTCCAACCCGAACCCTCCAATGCAATCCGAAATTTCATCTTTGACTATGCTGTGAAAAACCGACTGCAATTTTTCGACATCAGGCAGCAGACCGGTTTTCTGCGTACCCTGATTATCCGCACATCTTCAACCGGTGAGGTTATGGTCATTCTCTCCTTCTTTCAAAAGCTGGAAAAAGAGATAAAAAAATTGCTCGACGCAATACGGGATAAATTCCATAGAATAACCTCCCTTCAGTATGTTATAAATCAAAAAGGGAATGATACCATCACCGATCAGGAAATAATCCTTCACTCGGGAAGAGCTTTTATTTATGAAGCAATGGAGGATTTAAAATTTAAAATCAGCCCGAAAAGTTTCTATCAAACCAATTCGGAGCAGGCATACCAACTCTATAAAATTGCGCTTCAATTTGCCGGACTCACCGGCAGTGAAACCGTTTACGATCTCTACACAGGAACGGGAACCATTGCAAATTTTATTTCGCGGAAAGCAAAAAAGGTGATCGGCATTGAATATGTTCCCGAGGCAATTGCCGATGCCAATGAGAATGCGTCAATCAATCAAATCACCAATACAAATTTTTTCACCGGCGACATAAAAGATATGCTCACCCCGGAATTTGTCAGGAAAAACGGTTTGCCGGATGTCGTCATCACTGATCCGCCACGTGCAGGAATGCACGCTGACGTAATCCGTGCGATTATAGATATATCTCCGCGGAAAATTGTCTATGTGAGCTGCAATCCGGCAACCCAGGCAAGAGACATTTCCATTTTGGATGAGAAATACAGAACCACAAAGGTTCAGCCTGTTGATATGTTTCCACACACCCATCATGTTGAGAATGTTGTGCTGCTTGAGAGAAGGTAAAACCGACAGAGCCGGCAAACGGAGTGTTGCCGAATAATCCGGCGGAACAGGAGGCAGCGTGCTAATTTTCAACAAATTTCGGGTTATTAACCACTCACCACGGTTGCGAACAACCGGCTGTGCAAAACTTCATGGGAAAAAGATAAAAAGGTGCATTGAAATTACATATATTTGTACCGAATCATGAAATTTTAAAAAAATGAAAAAGATACTTGTAATCGTTGGAGTACTCATTATGGCATTTACAGGCTGTAAATCAAAGAAACAGATGGCGCAATCGCCCTACACAACCGATCCTTCCACTCAGCCAAAAGTATTCACCGTTCCGGCAAGCGAATCACAACCGCAGCCACAGGTCGTCCAGCAGACGGCTCCTCCGGCAGCAAACGATCAGATTTCCATGCGCAAAGAGCAGATTTCATTCACCCAGCAGGAAGATAAGGCTCAAAATGAAGCCAATAACTTTTTCGTTATTTTAGGCTCATTCAGCCAGCTCGACAATGCAAAAAATTACCGGGAAACACTTCTGGGTAAAGGCTTTACACCTATTATTCTGCACAGCGAAACCGGTTACTATCGTGTTTGCGTAAATTCTTACCAGCAGGAGGGTGAAGCCCGCACACGGATTTCTCAAATTCGCCAGTCCTATCCCGAATACTCGGATGTGTGGCTGCTGATCAAGGACTGATAAAGAAGACATTAAGCAAAGGAAGCCGCATTTAGCGGCTTTTTTTCTACCTCATCCAAACCAATTCTTCCCAAAACCTGAAACCCGGAACCTGAAACCCGGAACCCTGAACTCGGAACTCGGAACCCGAAACCCGGAACTCTGAACCCGAAACTAAAGCCGATTTTAAAAAATGAGTAGTACCTTTGCAAAGTGTTTGTTGAAAAAAATTTAAGATGGAACAGGAAATAAAACAGAAATTACTGGATCAGCGGTACCTGAAAATGGCGATGATCTGGGCGCAAAACTCCTATTGCAAACGAAGGAAAGTCGGTGCGCTGATTGTTAAAGACAAGATGATTATTTCAGACGGGTATAACGGCACCCCTTCGGGATTTGAAAATATTTGCGAAGACGAAAACAACAACACCAAACCATACGTTTTACATGCCGAAGCGAATGCCATCACCAAGGTGGCAAAATCGGGAAACAGCAGCGACGGTGCAACACTTTATGTTACTTCTTCGCCTTGCCTTGAATGCTCAAAGCTGATTATTCAAGCCGGAATAAAGCGGGTTGTTTTCACTGAAAACTACCGGTTGGAAGATGGGATAAACTTGCTGAAACGGGCAAAAATTGATGTAGAACAGATAGATTTGGACACTTTAGAAGAGCAATAAATGAATAAAAGAATAAGATTAATACTTCCCTTACTGATAGCTGCATCGGTTGCTGTCGGAATTATCATCGGCAATTTGCTCATGCGAAACAGCCAGCCTGCGGTTCGTTCACCCATCGGGCAGTCGCGCCCCAACAAGCTCACCACTATCCTGAAACTTATTGAGAGCGGCTATGTGGACAGCGTAAACACGGGTGAAATTATCGAAAAAGCTATTCCCGGAATTCTTGAAAACCTTGACCCGCACACTGCATATATCCCTGCAAGAAACATGAAAGAGGTGCAGGAGGAGATGCAGGGAAATTTCTCAGGAATCGGGGTGCAGTTCTCCATTCAGGAAGATACGGTGCGCGTTATTGAAGTTGTTCCGGGAGGACCTTCAAATCAGGTCGGAATTCTGCCGGGCGACCGGATAGTTACCGTCAACGATTCGCTTATTGCAGGAGTGAACATTCAGAACACCAATGTTTTAAATTTACTCCGGGGCGAAAAGAACACCAAAGTGATTGTGGGAATCATCCGGAGAGGAAACAAATCGCCGCTGGAATTTGAAATCACCAGAGACGACATACCCATTATCAGCGTGGATGTTTCCTATATGATTGATCAGGAGACAGGTTTCATAAAGGTTTCCCGTTTTTCGGAAAAAACCTATCAGGAATTTATGGAAGGAATGCAAAAACTGAGCACGGCAGGCGCTGAAAAAGTGATTGTTGATTTGAGGCAAAATCCCGGCGGGTCGCTGTCAAGTGTCCTGCAGATTGTGGATGAGTTTCTGGAAAAAGGAGAGCCGATTCTCTATACTGAAGGTCTTAATCAGCAGAAGAAAACATTCAATGCTTCCGGCAAAAACCGGTGGAAGGATAAAAATATTTACGTGCTGATTGATGAGTTTTCGGCATCGGCAAGTGAAATTTTTGCCGGCGCCTTGCAGGATAATGACCGTGCGCTGATTATTGGCAGGCGCTCCTTCGGAAAAGGGTTGGTACAGGAGCAGATTCCGCTGATGGACGGCTCTTCGCTGCGGCTTACCGTGGCAAGGTTTTACACACCCAGCGGGCGCTGCATCCAGAAATCCTATGAAGAGGGGAACGATGAATATTACCACGATTTATACACCCGGTTCAGCCATCTGGAACAGCTTTTTGCAGACAGCATCCATTTTAACGACTCCCTGAAATATCAGACAAAATCGGGAAGAACGGTTTATGGCGGCGGCGGAATAATGCCCGACGTGTTTGTACCCATGGATACCACGGGAGGCTCCGATTATTTTAATAAAATATACCGGAAGGGACTAATTTACACCTTTGCCTACGCATATTCGGACAATAACCGCGAAAAGCTCTCAGTATTGGGCACAGCCGCTGAATTCGAAAATTATCTGAACAGACAAAACATATTGGATGAATTTGTCGCTTATGCAGAGGAGAAGGGAATTCCAAAAGACAAAAAAGGGATAGCCGATTCCGGCAAGATTTTAAACACCCAGATAAAGGCATATATAACCCGCAACATCATTGGGGAAGAGGGTTTCTACCCGATCATCAGCAAAATTGACAATACCTTGCAAAAAGCGTTGGAAATGTCAAAACAGAATCTGTTGGTAGAAAATTTAACTTCGAGTAGCCCGGAGTGATTCTTTCTTCTTGAAGCGTTGAAAACTGCGCTAAAGAGTGGGATAAAACGCATCGGGGAAATGCTCTAACTCATGGCTGGTTTTGAAAAAAATTACCGTAATCACATCAAAGCGGGTATCCAAGTGAAGGTTTTTTGCAAAAATGTATGCTTCGGTGGCTTCCACAATATTTTTGATTTTGGCATTGGTAATCGCTTCTGAAGGGTGCTCGTAACGGATTCCGTTTCTCGACTTCACTTCAATAACAACTAACTGGTCGCCATCCTGTGCAACGATATCCAGCTCAAGATGCCCGTAATACCAGTTGGTGTCCAGTATTTTATATCCCAGTCCCGAAATATACCTCTGCGCATATTCTTCTGCAATTCTCCCAATCTCTTTTGCTGAAACCATTTTGTTGTTTTATTAATTTTTCATAAAAAACTCTGTCGCTCCTAACTGAATGTCTGCATATCACCGCACACTTCATTTTCAGGTTACTGGAAGTGATGAAGCCAATGGCAACTGTTGCAACCTGCTTCTGTTCTTACTCACGTCAAGTTCCCAGATTCTACCAAAAGTGAGTGGCAGGTTTTTCTCTTCATGCCCTGCCGGAAATCCGAAGCTAACCGGAAAATCGTATTCTTCAACTGCCTGAGCAACAATTTCATTAACGGTTAAGCCAAAAGGTTGTTCATTATCTTTAACTCCGGTGAAATCCCCGACAATCAAGCCGGCAAGTTTTTCAAACTTTCCGCTCAGTTTTAGCTGGTGGATCATCCGGTCGATATGGTATAGATACTCGTCCGTCTCTTCCAAAAAGAGAATTTTCCCTGCTGTATCCAATTCCAAACCGGTTCCCTGCATTCCCGAAATCACCGACAGGTTCCCGCCAATCAGTTCACCGACAGCTTTCCCCGGGCGATTTTCAGCAACAGGCGCAGTGTAATAAGTCAGATCGGCTCCGGTCAGCAGCTGTATCAGCGACTCCAGATTCTCATTGGGTTTGCCGGCTTCGTTAAAGAAAAACCGGGGCATTGCTCCATGAATTGAAGCTATGCGATTTTTATTCAAAAGCAGATGCAAAATTGTAATATCGCTGAACCCTACTAACCATTTTGGGTGGCTGAAAAATCCGTCTAAGTTCAGCTTATCAATGATGCGTACGGTTCCGTAACCGCCACGCGAGCAAATAATTGCCAACACTCCCGGGTCGTCAAAAGCGGACTGAATATCGTCAAGTCGCTCCGAATCGGTCCCGGCAAACCGGAAGTGGCTGCCAAAAACATGGCTGCCCAACCCGGGACGGTAGCCTTGTGCAGAAAGCCACTCCACAGCCCGATAAATGTATTCCTCTTCCACCTTTCCTGCTGGCGAGACAATTTTGATTTTATCACCCGGTTTCAAAAATGACGGTACTATCATTTTCTAAATTTAAATTTATACTGAATAGCAATCCCGCAATTTACAAAAACCTGAATGAAAATAGCGAAAATTTATTTGTGGCTGCCGGAAAGAAAATTCAAAAAATGAATCAATTTTTGATTGATTTCAGGCTTTTTGAAAAACTTTGTCTGATTTCTGTCTCTGCTCCACCCGGTTATGGGTTACAGGGATTTTTACCGTAAGTACAGTTCCCACATTTTCAGCGCTTTTTACTGATATTTTTCCGCCATGCATCTCCACAAACTCTTTACAAAGCTGCAAACCAATGCCCGTGCTGCTCTCTCCTTCCGTCCCAGCCCTGCCGGTTCCGTTATCGGGATTGAACAGGTTTTTTACCATTTCCGGCGGCATTCCGATACCGGTATCGGAAACCCGGATAGTGAAAAACTGATGGTTTAAATTGCATTCAACGCCAATTTTCCCGTTTCGCGGGGTAAACTTCACAGCGTTGGAAACTAAGTTTCGAATTGAAGAGCCAATCAGCACGGGATCAATCTCTGCTTTGAAATTTGAGAGATTTTTATCAACTGTCAGCTTTTTTTCATGGATTGCCATCTCAAACTCCCGGATACTGTTTTCAATCAACTCTCCCATATCAGTTAGCTGCAGGGTGAGCTGCACTTTATTACGCTGAATCTGCCCCCATTCAAGCAGATTTTGAAGTCTTAGATAAGCGCTCTGTGATGTCTTTTGTATAAACCGTTTCAATGTCTTTTCATCTTCTGCCGTCAAAGCTGCCTCTTCGTCCAACAAAATTTCGGACGAGCTGAGCAATACATGAAAAGGATTGCGCAAATCATGTGCAATTGTCGTGAATAGCTTGTCACGCAACGCATTTGCCCTCTTCAGTTCCTTTGTTTTGTGCAGCAGTTCGGCATTTTGCTTTTCTAATAACTGTTGCTGACTGCGAATTGAACCGGATTGCCGCAAATGCTTCAGCGTATTGCCCCACATGATTAAATTGAGCAAAAACCCTACAACAATAACTGAAAGCGCGTTGATTTGATGGGATAATATAATTGTTTTATCCGGCTGAAAAACAGGCAAAAGAAAGCTAAAAAAGAGAAAAGCTGCCGAAAACCAGATTTTACTAAAAAAAGGTGAAATAAATATCAGCAACGAAACAACAACAATAACCATCAGAAAAGGGGTGATTGCCTGAGTTGACAGCTGATCAAAACAGGCGATGGCTGCACCTGAAAACAGGATAAACAGAAAAGAAATATGTAAAAGTGGTTTCCTCCATGTCAAAGAAAATTTTTGTCTGTCCCTTATTACATACATATATACAGAAATCAGCATAAAGAAGCCGATAATAGCCAAATGGGCATAAATAATGTGCTGTCGCCAGACCCACTCAGTTCCGGTTGCTTCCCGGCTGCGCAAATAGAAAACAACAATCTGCAAGGTGCTGGTAATTATGGCAAACATGCTGATATATTTGAGATTCTGTGAATTTGTTTCATAGATAACCGGAAGAAAACTTTTCTTCTCTTCATCGGTCATTGCAAGCCTGCGCAACCAGACTCTGATATTTTCAAAAAAAACCTTCACTCTATACAAGTCACTACAAATCAGTTACTTTAAGAAACTTCTCAACTTTATCGAATATTTGCATCGCCTGTATGGGTTTGGCAAGATAATCGTCGCATCCAGCATTGAGAATTTCATTTTTCTGCTCGTTTAGCCCATAAGCGGTGATCGCAATCACCGGTAGGTCCTTTCGCATCTTTTTTATAATTCCGGTAGCAGTATAGCCATCCATCACCGGCATTTTCATATCCATAAAGACCAGATCAATATCCGAACGCTTTTCAACAATTTCCACTCCCTGCTGCCCATTGCGTGCACAAAGCACTTCCGCCTTGTATCTTTTTTGCAGCAACATCCGCAATACAAGAATGTTGGATTCTTCATCTTCAACAATCAAAAAAACAAGTTCACCATGATTGTTCATTGTTTAATTTTTTTCGTTTAAAATTTCATTCAAATTAATTTCTGTATTTATTCTGAATTATTCTCGCCTTTTTCAAATACTCCTTTGACAAATGCTTCTCAATCTTCTCTAACAAATCGACCGTATTCACCGGTTTGGCAAGATAGTCGTCGCAACCCGCATCAATGGCTTTAGTTTCATCGCCTGTCAGTCCGTAGGTGGTGATGGCTATAACCGGCAGTCCCGGATTGAAAGCTTTTATAATTCGGGTTGCCTCATACCCATCCATTACGGGCATTTTCAAATCCATGAGCACCAATGAAACATCACGGTTTTGCTTTACATAGTCCACTGCTTCCCAGCCATTTGAAGCCCTGATGACCGTAGCATTGATTTTCTTTTGCAAAAATTTGTTTATAATACTGTAACTCAATTCTTCATCTTCAGCAATGAGTATAACCGGACCGGACTCTCCCCTGCTTTGAGCCGAAGCAACTATGGTTCCGGGAGATAAAACAGGCGCTTTCTTTTGCTGAACGGGAATCTGGATACGAAAAGTTGTTCCGATATTTTTTTGGGAAGAAAAAGATATCTTCCCTCCCAGAAGATTGACTAATCCTTTGCAAATTGCCAATCCTAAGCCGCTTCCTTCATATTTGCGCGTATTTCCGGTATCCTCCTGAATGAAATAATTGAAAATCTGCTTGTAGAATTCCGGCTCCATGCCAATTCCTGTATCCCGGATTTCAAAAAAGAGGTCGGGATATTTGCTTCTGACAGCAAAGTCGATGGTGCCGTGCTGTGTAAATTTGAAAGCATTTTCAAGAATAAGCGACAACGCCTTCTCTATAAGCTCCTTGTCGGAATAGATAAACTTCAGCTCAGGATTAACTTCAGAGACAATCTTAAACGCTATGTTTTTTATCCGGGCTTCATGTTTAAATCGCTCCTCAAGCGACACAATCAGTTCACTCAGATTAAAAGTCTTTAAATGTGGTGTCATTTCACCCGACTGCAACAGCGAAATATCCATATAATGGGTAATGGTTTTAACCAGCCGCTTACTGCTTTTATTGATAATTTTTATCAAATCCTGCCGTTCCGAATCGGAAATATCGGCATCGCCAATCAGAGCAGATGCACCTACAATTCCATTCAGCGGAGTTCTCACCTCATGTGAAACATTGTTCAGAAAGGCAGATTTAATCCGATTACCCGCTTCTGCTTTCAGCCGGGCAGTTGTCAGTTCCTGATTCAATTTCCATGTGCGGTTGTTGATTTTCAGTAACTCCTCATTCAGCCTGAACAGTTCGTTGTTTTGCTCCTGTAATTTTCGCTGGCTTTCAATCAGCGCTCTTTTTGCCTCTTTCTTTTCGGTAATATCCTTTGAAATCCCCATCACCACAAGCCTCTCATTTTCAGGCAGTGAGATGACATTTATTTCAGCATCGCGAATCTCGCCGGATTTTGTTTTGTACTGAAACTCATAGTTAGGCTGAAGTTGCATTCCCTGAGCGCGCGCGTTGTAGCGATCTTTAAAAACCGCCTTGCTTTTATCCGTCATCAGCATATTGATATCGAACGTCTCGGAAAGCAGCTCCGCTTTGGAATATCCCACCATATCCTGATAGGATTTATTAACATAAATAAACTGCCTGCCCCTCAGCAGATAAATTCCATCGGTTGCATTATCAATAAACGTTCGGAATCTTTTTTCGCTCTCTTCAAAATTCCGGGATGCAGTGTAATGAGCCAGCCAAAGTCCGATCTTGTCTGCTATTTGTTTCAGCTGTTTTTCATCACTTTTTGAAAAATCGAACTCAGGGGAAGTAGTTATTGTAAGAACGCCCCTTTTTTTGTCGGCAACATTAAACTCCAGTTTGGAAATTCTGCTATTTTCAGTTTTACCCACAGTTTCACCATACTCTTTGTTGTCGTATTTCAGGGAAACAGCGTTGATTTCATCGGGGTAATTTCGTTTTATAATTTCAACAACAGCAGGCAGAAACGAATCCGGTTTTTGTTTTTTGTGTCTCTCCTCATTTATCTCTTTTAAGCAGACCAAATCTTTGATTTTTCGGTTCAGGCTCTGTGTTCTGCTGTCAATCGATTTTTCCATCACCACCCACCGATTACGCGTAATGGCGATTAAAATAACCATTGCAAGCGTAAAAATCAACCCGGCAAAAATGACGGTGTGTTTGCGAAAAATTGCATATTGGGATTCAAATTTCTTTGTGCTGTGCGCCTCAATAATATAGGTATTATAAAATAAAAACAGCGGAATATATTGTGCATGTAAAAAACTCCTCTGCGGCTCTGAAAATGATTTCTGCTGATATTCAATCGGGTAAGCTGCCATCCTTTGGTAGTTCCCGGAGTTCCGGATTTGATAAAATCCAAGCTGCATCATTTCTTCAAGTTCGTTGGATTTGGGCAGAATATTATCAAACACCTTCTGTGGTTCCAGAATTGCCAGTATGATTCCGCCAGACGCATTGCCATTTGTACTGTTTTTTGAAAACGGATATGCAGCAGCAATAAAGCACCTCTCTGTTTGCATGGTTTTATTCGGAATAATGCCTGACGCAACAACGCTTTTCCTCTTAAATGCATCGGAAATTACCTGCTTAAGCAGCTCTGTATTTTCGGAATAAAAGCTATTTTCAGGCATTTTGCCTTCAATGCTGTATCCATATTTCAGATGAAGAAATTTGTCCTCCATTATCATCTGATTACCCAAAAGATTATCCGGACTTTCATCAATGTCCTCTTGCAGTTCAAACATCAAAACTGCATCGGTGTAATTCAAATCAACTAAAGACACAATAAAATCAACAAATTTGTTATACTCAATGCTGTCCTGATTCTGAATGAAAGTAGCCAGCAGGCTCAGGTTTCTCTGAATATTCAAAAAAGTGCGGTGCAGGTTTATCTGCTGCGTGCCGGCAATATTTTTAAAAGATAAATCCCGCTCCTGCCTGCTCACATCCTGATTGATTTGCATTACGGCACCGGTCATAAACAAACCGGTTATCAGAACAGCCACCGTTTCAATATGCCTGAATTTTTGCCGGATAGGAATTGTTTGTTTGTCGCGCCAAACTACAGAAACAGTTATGAACAAAAAAAACAGAAAGAGCGTAAAAATAATCACAACACTGTTTTTCTTCGCTTTTTTTAATCGGGCAAAATAATCGGCAGCTGGATAGTCTATCCCGCCCAACAGCTCTGTTTCATAATCTTTTCCATCGAGAAAAGGATAAAGAACAGTTATCCATTTCTGACCATCTATCGTGTAAATCTCAGAAATTTGTGCCCGTTTGCTCTCCGTTACCTTTTGATAGAGCATCGCCGGATCAGAATAGATTTCTCCAAACTTGTAGCGTGAGTTTTCCTTTTCATCTGCCAATACAATCCTTCCGGCATCAGCGTCAGTCCGGATGAAAAATATTTTTTCGCCGTCCAGATAATCCTGATAAGCTCTCAGATGCTCAACAAAATTGCGGGATACTTTTTTGGATTCGGAAATTTCTTGAAGTGAACTGGTACTAATTGCATCACCCAGAACCCGGACTTTGTTAATCAGGTTGTTCTGCAGCTCCTTTTTGATAAAAGAAAACTGCCAAACACTAAGTCCTGTAGTAAAAGCTAACAATAGCACAACAAGCCCAATCCAGGGTAAATGGTGCTTACGGAAATATCCAATACCAGCAGTAAGCTTTGCAAAATTTGATTTTTTTGCACGCATCCCGTATTTATATTTGTGTTAGTGTCCACAAATATAGTAAAATCAAAAACATTATTCCAAATTGATGTATAAAATAGTGAAACCATTAGTGCCGCCAGCCTGATACGCTACGGATTCTTCAGAAAGTCAGTCTAATTTTGGATCAATTCCAGCAACCCGATATAATCTTGCCTCCCCGGGAAAAGCCTGTTCAATTCAAGAGCGTATCGTTTTGCCTGTTCTCTGTTTCTTTCCTGAAGATAGAAATGTGTCAGCGCGTAGAGCAGCCGCTCGTTTCCGGGAATATTTTTTATTCCCCTCAAAAATGTATTTTCCGCTTTTGTAGCCTGATTCTGTTGCTGGTATAGCAATCCTAAATTGTAGTATGCAGCTGCATTCTGAAGGTTTTTCTCAATACTTTTCTCCAAAAAGATAATTGCCGAGTCGGGTCTGTTGATTTCGGCATACAACAGCCCCAATGAATAGAAAGCATAATCATAATCCGGCTCCTGCTCGATAACTTTTTTTAATAATCCTGCCGCTTCCTGATTACGGTTTTGGGAATTGTATATCAGAGACAGATTCATTCTTGCCATATTCTGATAGTTGTCATCCGCGATTGCCTTTTCATAATATTCCTGCGCCTGATCTGTCTGCCCTGCACGCTGATAATATTGCCCTAAATATAACTTCCCGGACGGAAAATCGGAATTCAGCGTACTTGTTTCAAAAAATTCTTCACCAACACGATTATACTGAGCAACGTCGCCGGCAGAAGCAAAAGAGATATCCGTACCGGAGAGTGCGTTATAGGCGGCAAGCCGCACCATTTTCACCGTATCAAAAAGTGATTTCATCATATTGGTTTTATATTCTTCAATGTTGTACAATCCCAACCCCTCCACTGCTGTGCGCCGCACAAGTGCCGCCGGGTGCTGCAAAGAACCCAATAATGCCCGAAAAGCTTCCTCTCCGGCATAATTTTCTAAATGAAAAAGGGCAGTTGCTTTTGCAATATCCGGAATGGTATCAATAGTTGTAAAATGAGCTATCTCCTTTGGCGAAGATTCCAGATGAACAGCCCTGAGCAATATCTCAGAATAATGGAATTGTCTTTTGTTGCCATACCAGGTATTCACCCAGTCTGATGCCCACTGAAACGACTGATCTTCATGGCATCTGTTACATGCATTGGGCACATCGTATTTTACGCTCAAATCGGGGCGCGGAACGCGAAAACTGTGATCGGGACGATAATCGTTCACCATATAGTAGCGTCCGGGCATGTGACAGCTTTCACATTTTGCCCCATCACTTCCCGGCTCGTGAAAATGGTGGGATTTGTTGTCATAAGTCTGTAGATCATGGCATTGCAAACAGAGCAGATTTCCCTCCATTTTACGCCTGTAGGTGTGCGGGTCGTGGCAATCGAGACAGCGCACGCCCTCCCTGTACATCCTGCTTTGGGTAAAAGAGCCCCAAACATAAACTTCATCTAAAATCTGCCCGTCGGCATAGTACAGATCGGGGCGCAAAATTTCAGGACTGTATTGCTGCATCCAGTGCTCTTCAAAATTAAAACTGTTGGTCAGCTGACTTCTGCGCGAATGACATCTTGCGCAAAACTGCATCTGCTCCTGCTGCGATGAGAAAGCGCCCAAAAAAACTGACGAATTTACCAATTCCGGCTTGGCATCGGCTCTTGCCAGCCTGATATGTTCGCTTCCCGGTCCATGGCACGCTTCGCACGAAACATTTATTTCATCCCATGTTGTATGGTAACTGTCCGATTCAGCCTGATAATTTTTTTGAAGATTTGTGGAGTGACAATCGGCGCACATATTATTCCACGTCTGCGCTCCACCGCTCCAGTGAAGCCATTCACTGTGATGAATTTCCAAATCGGGATAGAGGTCAAACCATTTGTTTTCCATGCTGTCCCACGCCACATGCGTACACTGGTAGCGCCCATCCGGAAATTCGATGATATACTGCTGCAAAGGATAATAGCCAAAAGTGTATCTTACACTGAATGTGTCGGGATTTCCATTGCGGTTTTCCAAAACCATATAAAAGGTACTGTCATTTTGGAACATCCTGTTCGTAAAACCTTTGCTTTTAAAAACAGCGTTGTTGAAATCACCGAGGACCGACTGCATATCAGCAACCTGCATTGATTTATAATGGTCTGAAAGCTTCCACGCTTCATATTCGGATTCATGGCACTCTTTGCACGCCATGCTCCCGGCAAAAACAGATTTCCGCACACTCTGCCTTGTGATTGTGTGATTGCTTTTATCGGGAAAAATGAAAAAAAGCCAAATAAAAACAGCTAAAAAGAGAGCTATCGAAATTAGCGCAAACTTGTTTTTAAAGACATTTTTCATCTTTTAAATGATGGGGTATAAAATTGCAAATAAAATTACCAGGAAACGGCAAGTTGTTCAAATTGAACCGGTTCAATTTGACAATTCCAGCATTTTCTGAATAGGCATCACTGCCTTTCTGATAATTTCATCATCCAGTCTGATTTCAAACTTGTCGTCTCGCAAACTCTCATACACCTTTTGCAAAGTGTGCATTTTCATAAATCTGCAATCGTTGCACCCACATGTAGAGTCGATGGGTGGCGCCGGAATAAACGTTTTGTCGGGATTTTTCTTTCGCATCTGGTGCAAAATACCCGATTCGGTGGCAACGATAAACTTCTTGCTTTCATCTGTGGTTACAAACCTGAGCAGCGCCGAAGTTGAACCAATAAAATCGGCAGCAATCTGAACCGGCCTGGTGCATTCAGGATGTGCAATCAGCTTTGCATCAGGATGCTCTTCAAGAATATTCATAATTTTCTCAAGAGAAAATTCTTCATGAACATGACAGGCGCCATCCCATAATAGCATGTTCCTGCCCGTTAAACCGTTCAGGTAATTCCCTAAATTACGGTCGGGAGCAAAAATAATGGGCTGACTTTCAGGAATGCTGTTGATAATTTTCAAAGCATTGGTAGAAGTGCAGGTAATATCCGTTAAAGCCTTTACATCAGCAGTTGTATTTACATAAGATACAACAATGTGGTCGGGATGCTGCTCCCGGAAAGCTCTGAATTCATCCACAGGGCAGGATTCGGCAAGCGAGCAGCCGGCTCTCAGGTCGGGCAGCAGCACTTTTTTCTGTGGCGATAAAATTTTTGCAGTTTCAGCCATGAAATGAACTCCTGCAAAAACAATTACATCAGCATCAGTTTCTGCGGATTTCCGGGAAAGATCAAGGCTGTCTCCCACAAAATCGGCAATTTCCTGAATTTCGGCAACCTGGTAATAGTGCGCCAGAATTACTGCATTTTTCTCCTTGCGCAAAGCGTTTATCTTTTCATTTAAAACATTTTTTTCCATCACTAAGCTTTTTTGAATTGTTAAACCATTAAATTCTAAATCATTCCCTTTTCGAGAATAGCTTCAACATGAATCCGGGTCGTGTTAAGAAAAGGAATTCCCAGATACTCCTCCTGCGTAAACATAATCGGGAATTCGGTACAACCCAATATCAATGAATCAATCTGCCGTTTGTCTATCATTTTCTGAACAATCTGAAGCAGCTCTTTTTTGGTGCTCTCTTTAAAAATTCCCAACTCAAGTTCGGTAAAAAGAAGTTCGTTAATTCTCTCCACATCATCTTCATCGGGTGAAATAACCTCAATGTTGTCTTTTGCAAAAACGTCTGAAAAGAAGGAAGCATCCATAGTGAATTTTGTACCAAACAAACCGCAACGCTTCAGCCCCATCTGTTTTGCCTTAATTCTGCTAACCTCAACGATACTAATCAGCGGAACATTTACTTTTTCCTGAATCTCATCAAAAAAAAGGTGGGGTGTGTTTGCACTGATAGCTGCAAAATCAACTCCGGCAGCTTCAAGTTTCCGGATACATTCCG
>LSQX01129781.1_pt2 | contig 16223 bp, 14 predicted proteins | sample 654561 | NCBI WGS metagenome assembly LSQX01 (sample SAMN04489861, study PRJNA283612) | anaerobic digester metagenome | isolation source: 4 biogas reactors fed with cattle manure at either 37C or 55C with and... | place: Denmark: Kongens Lyngby | collected 2014 | reverse complement strand
GATACATAAAAGGGCACTTTTTCTTTTTATCATCAATCGGCTTCTGCCTTATTTGGATTAACTTATAGTATATCACTGCCGGTCAAGCCGGACTATAGACATCTCATCACTACGATATTATAATCATTCCGAGAAATACTTTACCCTGCTAAAAAGGGAGGCGTATATGTGCTTTTCAGCCGGAGCCAGCTTTGCCGGGGGAGTGGTGATATCCGCTGTCGGGGTGGGGGCGCAGACCAAAGTGATAAAACCCTCGCAAAGGCTTTTTGCCGTCATCCCCTTTTTCTTCGGGTTCCAGCAAGTTGCCGAGGGGGTACTCTGGGTTACACTCGGTTCCGCTAAATATCCGGTCTTGCAGGATGCCGCTACATATATCTTTCTGGTTACGGCGCTGGTAATCTGGCCGGTGATGGTGCCTTTGTCGGTTCGGTTTATGGAAGAAGTGAAGCGCCGCAAGCAAATCCTTACCGGTTTACTGATTGCAGGCTGTTTGCTCTCAGCCGTCTATGCTTTCTGCCTGGTATATTATGATGTCTATCCGCAAATTAACAGTTTTCACATTGAATATGTTTATAACGTACCGCAAACCCTGATGACTGTTGCTTTCGTTTTCTATTTAATTACCACCATCGCGCCTTTTTTCGTTTCGTCAGTCAGGCGGATGTGGGTATTCGGTATTATGATTGCCATATCATGTATTGTAACCGGAATATTCTTTGCCCAGTATCTGACGTCTGTCTGGTGTTTCTTTGCGGCAATCATCAGTATCATCATTTACTGGATACTTAGCGGAGTCAAAACCAAAGCCGCCGGGTAGGTCTTTTCAGGTCGCCACTCTGAAAAAAAGGAGAAAAGGATGTCTAAAAAAGTTTTGATTGTTTATGGAACGCGCTATGGAGCTACCGAAAGCGCATCGGAAGAAATAGCCAAGGTGCTTAGCGAGTCGGGTCTGGATACCACGGTTATCAACGCCGGAAAAGAAAAGGTCAAGGACATTTCAGTTTATGATATGGTCATCATCGGCAGCGGTATGCAGATGGGGAAATGGACGGGCGCAGCGGAGAATTTCTTAAAGAAGTATAAAACGGAGCTTTCGCAAAAGAAAACAGCCATTTTCGTATCATCCGCCGCAAAGGCAATGTTTGAGTACGATAAAAATAACGAAGAGTTGGAAAAGATAAAGAAGCAGTATCTGGAAGATAAGGCTGCACAGTATGGCTTGAACCCTGTATCTATGGTTATATTCGGTGGTGTCTGGGATTTTAACAAGATGTCTTTTATCTTCCGGAAAACACTGTCACCGGTTAAGATAAAAATCGAAGAAGCCGGGATCAAGGAAGTCAGCCCGGGGTGTTATGATACCCGCGATTGGGAAATAATCCGCAACTGGGCGAAAGAAATGGCTGGTAAGGTCTAGTGGCTGGTACTGCTTATTTACGAAATCTATAAAATATAAACACCATCTATTCGCAGTGTCGTCCTACCTCCGAAGAGTATATCTTTGCCGCGGGTGGTCAATTTGACCGTATTAAATACGCGGTCGTTTCCGCCTTGCTCGACAGCTACCGGAGAGCCGTCCCACAGGCTGTTTTTCAGCATGTAGTTCCCGAAGGCGCTGTTCCCCGAGCCGGTAGCCGGGTCTTCCGGGTAGCCGAACTTGGGGGCAAAAACCCTTGTATGGGCCATAAAATCCGCCTGTCCGGTCTCTTTTGAAAATATCAACACAATATCGATATCTTTATCGAGGCAGAACTTTTTCAATACTTTTTCGTCAGGGAAAATAGAAATCTCAGTTTCGTAATCATTTATAGGCACGATTAAAGTCTTGAGGCCGGCATCTATGAAATCAACCGGCAGTCTTTTTGAGACGGCAGAAACGGAGATGTTCAGGGCTTTAGCTATATCCGCAACCGAAGCGGGGACTGTTAAATACTGTGCCTGCGGAGCGGTTATATAAACGGCATCTTCTTCCGCAATCCTGTTATAGATAGTCAGCCTGCCCTTTTTATTGGTATCGATGACAAGCTCTTTTTTAGAAAGAAGCATTTCGTCGTTTTTAATCAGTTCATACATAGCGGCGATTGTGCCATGCCCGCAGAAATCCACTTCGCACTCGGATGAGTAATAGGTGAGTTTGCAGTCTGCCGTTTCCGACTCGGAACAGAAAACAACCTCGGAGACGAATCCCTTGTGCTGCTTTGCGATAGAGAGCATTTCGTCTTCTGATAATTTCTCTTTCCCTGTAAACAGGCAGGCGGCCGGATTTCCCGGGGATTCTCCGGATGTAAAAGCGTCGATTTTCTTGTACCTGTATTGTTTCATGGGGATTCTCAGTTTCCGCATTCAATGCTGATGCGGTTGAAGATACCCAGCAGTTCCTCGATACTGGTTTTGCATTTGTCATCGCCCTTGTTATCGAGAATAATCTTTCCCTCGTGCATCATAATCAGGCGGTTGCCGTATCCGGTGGCATAGCGCAGGTTATGAGTTACCATAACGGTAGTGATACCTTTGCCGCGTACCAGTTTGTCGGTCAGTTCCATAATCGTTTCGGCGGTTTTGGGGTCGAGAGCCGCGGTATGCTCGTCCAGTATCAGGAATTCGATGGGGGTCAGGGTGGACATAAGTAATGCCAGTGCCTGCCTCTGCCCGCCGGAAAGCGAGCCTACAGTAACATTCAGCTTGTCTTCAAGCCCCAGCCCCAGGTGGCGCAGGTTCTCGCGGTAAAAGTCGATACGTCTCTTATCCGTTCCGGGCGTAAGATTGAAAGGCTTGCCCTTGTTGTCCGCCATAGACAGGTTTTCAAGTATAGTCATCTCCGAACAGGTTCCCATAGCCGGGTTCTGATACACCCGTCCGATTTTACGGTAGCGTTTGAAGTCATCCATACGCGTGATGTCCACGCCGTTAATAAGAGTGCTTCCGGCATCCACATCGATACTGCCGCAGATGATGTTTAAAAGCGATGTCTTGCCGCTTCCGTTGGAACCGACCACCGTCACGAATTCCCCGTCCTCGATTGTCAGGTTGAAATCATCGAAGATAGGCGTTTCGTTGACGGTTCCGCGATTATAGGTTTTATAAATATGCTCCAGGCTAAGCAAGTTTCTTCCTCCTTGAGCGTCGTTCCATTGCGATAACCAGTATCAACAGGAACAATACCGCTGTTACCAGTTTCATATCGGTAGCGGAGAGTCCGTAGGTGATGGCAAGCGCTACGCAGGCTTTATAGAGAATGCTGCCGACAGCCACCGCAGTGGTCGGCTTAACTCTTCGCAGTTTTCTAAACAGGGTAATCCCGATAATTACTGCCGCCAGTCCGATGACAATGGTTCCGATTCCCATCTGAACCTCGAAAAATCGCTGCTGCTGGCACATTACGCTGCCGGCCAGCGCCACCAGCGCATTAGATATCATCAAGCCTATAATTTTGATGGTGCCCTTGTCGTTGGCAAGTGATGTAACCACTGCCGGGTTGTCGCCTACGGCGCGTAGCAGGTATCCCGATTTAGTCTTTAGATACCAGTCTAAAAGCAGTTTTGCCGCCAGGGCAACTAAAAAGATGATTATCAGTGTTTTATAGGGCTCCAGGAAAGCGGGGAAGATGGTATTGACGATGCCGTTGTTGAATATGGTAGTGGTATTGAATATCGGCAGGTTAGCTTTGCCGGCGATATGCAGATTGACGGAATAAAGCGCCGTCATAGTGATGATACCGGAAAGCAGGTCGCGCACTTTAAGCTTAACGTGTATCAAGCCGGTAACAAGCCCGGCGGCAGCTCCGGCAGCTATGGCGGCCAGCATAGCAAGCAACGGGTTAATACCGGATGCTATCATTGTAGCCGTAATGGCGGCACCGAGCGGATATGTCCCATCGACGCTTAAATCGGGGAAATCCAGTATTTTATAGGTGATATAGACGCCCATCGCAATGATGGCGAATATCAAGCCCTGTTCCAGTATGCTGATTAACATATCCAAGACGACACCTCAATAAATAAACCGTGTAAAGAATTGTGGGTTGCATTCTGCCGCAACCCACAAAACCATTCCATTTCAATCCAGGTTGCTTTCGTTTTAAGATGCTTTGCCGGTATAAAAGGATTCGGGGAGACAGAACACTTATGCCCCTCCCCGGATTCTTCATTCGTCCTTTACGAATTCAGAATGACAAAACAACCTTAAAATCAACCAGGATTAATTAAAACCGACCATTTTATTATGGGTTAATTATTTTTTATTCTGCTACATCTTCAGCTCTGTCTGCCATATCGGAAGGCAGAGTCAATCCCAGTTCCGCCATAACGGTGGAATTGATATACAAAAAGCTCTCGCTGATAATTTCATAGGGTATATCGGAAGCCTCCGCTTCACCCTTCAAGACTTTGGCAGCCATTTTGCCGGTTTGTTTCCCCAGCTCATAGTACTCCAGCCCCTCAGCGGCGGCACAACCGATTTTCACCTGTTCGATTTCACTGCCGAATACCGGAATGCCTTTCTCGTTAGCCGCCTCCAGAATGATGGGCAGGGAGCCGACAACGGTATTGTCGGTCAGGTTGGTAATGCAGTCAACTTTTGCCAGCAGCCCGTCGATAGCCAGCGGAATGTCGGCAGAGACGCTGATGCCGGAAGTGATGATGTCGAAACCGTAGTCATCGGCAAGGTCTTCATAAACGGCGATAGCAGACTCGGAATTGACTTCGCTGGTGGTGTACATAATACCGATTTTAGTGGCATCCGGCATCAGGGCTCGGATGAGCTTCAATTGCGCCTCGACCGGCAGCATATCGCTGGTTCCAGTGATGTTGCCTTCAGTAATACCTGCCATTACCGGGTCTGTAACAGCGGTAAAAATAACAGGAATCTTGCCTTCAGCCGCATTATAGGCAGCCTGTGCCATCGGGGTGGCTATGCCGCAAATCAAGTCCACTTTACTGGAAACGAACGCGCTGGCGATTAAGTTAGAGGTTCCGCCGTCGAAGTTGGCATCCTGATAATCGATGGTCAGGTTTTCTCCCTCGACAATTCCTTCTTCGGCAAGCCCTGCGATAAAGCCCTCGCGGCAGTTATCGAGGGAGGCGTGCGGTCCGAACTGCCCGATGCCGACCACATATTCTGACCTCGGGCTGCATCCCGGCAGAAGAGCAAGCACCATTAAAGATGCGATTATTGCAATAAATATCCTTTTCAAGGGTTTTCTCCTTCAGTTTTTTTAATTTTTTACCGGGCCGGTGATTACAATCCGAATGCCTGTAAATTTGTTTTATGAATTATAACACCAACCCTGATATATGTTTACCTGAATACCATTTAAAAACTTTTATTATATGGGTGTGATTTAGCTCCTTTTTTATCCTTCGACAGGCTCAGGACGAACGGAGCTAAATCGGCCGAGCCGCTCGTGGTGAGCTTGTCGAATCCATAGCGGCATCGAACTACATTTCACCTTTTTCAATTTTTTAGATTCTTGGCCCCACCGGGCCACATCCCCACTGATTTAAACATCTTATCCTCCTTTTCGGAAATAAAAAAACCTCCTGCCATAAAGGGGCAGGAGGTCACTTCTGCGGTACCACCCTTCTTAACCGAACATCTCGATTCGGTCATCTCTGTCAGGATACGGATTTATTAAACTCGATATCCCCGGGATACGTTAACGCTTCCCCTGCGGCAAAGCCTACTCGGTTTCCCCTTTCGGTTTGCGGCTCCCGGGTCCATTCAATCCAACCATCGGTACCGGCTCACACCTTGCCCGGCTCTCTGAAACCTACCTGTCGGATTTACTAATCCCGTTCACAGCCTTTGAATTATTAACTTATGCTTTATTCTATTGCTTTGGGGGGTGGGGTGTCAAGGGGAGGGGGGAGGATTAACAATACGGAATAAAAAAGCCCTCGAGATTATACTCAAGAGCCTTATCTTTAATTATTGGTGGACCCAGAGAGGCTCGAACTCTCGACCTTTTGACTGCCAGTCAAACGTTCTCCCAACTGAACTATGGGCCCGAGGACTTCTTTAATTTATCATAAACAGCGGTTACTTATCAAGGTCAGGTATCATTCCTTATTGTCGTTGCGATCCCCGATAAGGCGGGGTGAAGCAATCCCTACGATACAATATAATTTCCACGCCCCATATATGATATGTAATACTTTAACTTAGTAGAAAAAAGCGTAGACATAACATTATTCAAAGGTTGAGATTGCCGCGTGGTTCGACAGGCTCACCATGAACGGATTTGTCGGGATTCCTCGCAAAGACGGTTGATTTTTCCCTCATTCCCGACAAGTCGGGACTTCCCCCAAGGGAAGCCGTTTTACACATCGATTTATCGCGATAACTAATGAAAATGATTTTACCCCTCCCCCCGGATTCTTCGTTCGCTTCGCTCTCTCCAGAATGACAGGTGGATGGTTTCATATAAAAGGTAGCTTTCGATTAGTATTGTCATGCTGGAGTCCCGACTTGTCGGGACGAAGCATCTTGGGTGGGGGAATAAATCTTAAGTATTCAACGCAGTCTCTCGCGCATTCAGAATGACAATTATTCTTAAATCCGTAGGGGCGACCATTGGTCCCCCGCACTTATAAATGACAGACAAGGCTGTTCGTTAGGGATTGCCACATCGTCCCGCTCCGGTTTTGCCCCGCCCCGGATGTTGAATTATAGATTACCGGAACGAGATCCCGATTTATCGGGACTTCATTCGTCCTTCACGAATTCAGCATGACAGGGTAGGGGGACTCCCCACAAAGGCAGTTTTATTCATCGCCGTTATGGTTCGACAGGCTTCCTTCGAGAGCCTCAGGACAGGCTCCACGAACGGCTTAACTCACCTCTTCTTCAGCGGCGTGATTTTAACGCCGGTGGGAGTATCCTCTACGGCAACACCCAATTCTGCCAGCTTCTCCCTGACAGCATCGGCTTTTTCCCAGTTCTTTTCTTTTCTGAATGTCTGCCGTTCCTGAATCAGCTTTTGAATCTCCGGGTTTTCATCATAGCTTAGCGAAGCCAGTTTTAACCCCAGAACATCCTGAGCCAGTTCCAAAAGCACTTTTTTAGCTTCTGTGATGTTCGCACCTGAATCGGCTTCTTGATTGATGGCTCTGGCAAGGTCGAATAAGGCAGCCAGAGCCTGCGGGGTGTTGAAATCATCATCCATCGCTTCGATAAACAGCTTGCGATATGGTTCAGGGTCGAGTTTATCGGCATTACCGGCATTATCCTCTCTCTCGACGGTGCGCCTTAGCCGTTCGGCTGCGCTCTCCGCTGCCTGAAACGCCTCAAGTGAATATTTTAGCGGGCTGCGGTAGTGTGAGTTCAGTATAAAAATGCGGATAGTATCAACGCTGTATTTTTGAAGCGCATTCTTAATGGTAATCAGGTTGCCCAGGGACTTGCTCATCTTGTCCCCGCCAAACTGTAAAAGCCCGTTGTGCATCCAGTATTTGGCAAACGGCTTTTTCCCCGTGAAACACTCCGATTGTACGATTTCGTTTTCATGATGCGGGAATATCAGGTCGCTGCCTCCGCCGTGGATATCGATTGTATCGCCCAGGTATTTTACTGACATTGCGCTGCACTCGATATGCCAGCCCGGTCTTCCCTCTCCCCAGGGGCTTGTCCATGACGGTTCACCCGGTTTGGAGGCTTTCCAGAGCGTAAAATCCATCGGGTGTTCCTTATCCTGCTCTATTTCTATGCGCGCACCTGCCATCATTGAATCCAGCGTACGATGCGCCAGCTTGCCGTAATCAGGGACTTTCGATACCCTGAAATAGACACTGCCGTTAGCTTCATAAGCATAACCCTTATCTATCAGCCCCTGCACCATCTCGATTATTTTATCTATTTCGCCGGTGGCACGCGGATAAAAATCGGCTCTGACTACGTTTAAAGCATCCATATCAGCCATAAAGCTTTCGGAGTATTGCTCTGCCAGTTCAACAGCCGGAATACCTTTCTTATTGGCTCTGTCGATGATTTTATCATCCACGTCGGTGACGTTTTGAATAAACTTCAGTTTATATCCGCTGAACTTGATGTAACGCCGGATTACATCGAAAATGATATAACTCATAGCATGCCCTATATGGGCATCCGAGTAGGGGGTAACCCCGCAGACATACATCGTTACTTGGTCGCTTTGCGGAACAAACTGCTCTTTTTTACCGGACAGGGTGCTGTAAATCTTCATTCATTCTCCTCTTTGATTGTGGCTACCGCCCAGGCAACCATTCCCTCTTCGCGTCCGGCAAATCCGAGCTGTTCAGAGGTGCTGGCTTTAACACTGACGGCATCGATATCAATTTTCATAACATCGGCAAGTTTATTTCTTATATTATTTATATGCTCCATTAACTTCGGCTGTTCGGCAACTATAACCGCGTCCACATTTCCCACTGTGTAGCCTTTTTCTTTTAGCATCTCAATCACCCTCTTGAGTAGAATAAGGCTGGAAATGCCTTTTAATTGCGGGTCTCCCGGTGGAAAATGCTGCCCGATATCTCCCAGGGCAGCCGCTCCCAGCAGGGCATCCATTACTGCGTGGGTTAAAACATCGGCATCGCTCCAGCCGATGAGCCCCTGCCTGGAGGGAATCTCCACTCCTCCCAATACCAGCTTTAAATCCGGTGCCAAGCGGTGTACATCATATCCAATACCAACGCGCATTTTATGTTCCTCCTTTTACCAGAATTTCTGCCAGTGACAGGTCTATGGGGGTTGTAACCTTTATATTGTTATAAGAACCGAAATACAATTTTACCGTATATCCGAGCTTTTCGACCAATGATGCATCATCGGTGGCATTTTTATCGGCGTTTCGGTGTGCCTCTTCTATTATATCAAATCTGAAAACCTGCGGCGTCTGTACTGACCACAGCTTTTCGCGCGGCGGCGTTCCGATGATGAAATTATCATCCGAAGACATTTTTATTGTATCGGTAACGGGAACTGCGGCTACCGCTGCCCCCGTTTCTTTAGCTTCGCTTAAGCCGATTTTAATCAGAGATTCCTTAACAAGCGGGCGCGCCCCGTCATGAATGACAACCCATCCGCAGTCTTTTAGCAGTTTTAAGCCATTGGATACTGATTCCGTCCGTTTTTCCCCGCCGATGCAGATATCCGTTACTTTTTTCCAGCCGTATTCGGCTGCCAGCTTCCTGCCGGTTTCGATGTTATGCTTGCCCAGCACGATGACAATTTGGTCGATTGCCGGGCATTTCTCGAATACATCAATCGTCCATGCCAGCAGGGGTTTCCCAGCCAGAGGAGCAAAAATCTTATCGACTCCACCCATGCGTTCGCCCTTGCCGGCGGCTACGATTATGGCACCTGTTTTTTTACACATCTTCGTTCTTCTTACCTGTAAGCCCGGCTTTAATCGCTTCCCTGAGTGTTCCGACAGGTATCAGTTGAATATCTTTTGTATGAATATGTCTCGCGCTTGCAGCAGGCAGTATGCATTTTTTAAAACCGAGCCGTGCCGCTTCGGCAACTCGTCTTTCCGGCTGTGAAACACCCCGCAGTTCACCGCTAAGCCCGATTTCCCCGACAGCTACCAGTTCGGGGTCGACGCCTTCATCCTTATAACTGGATGCAATCGCCAGTGCAATCGCCAAATCCGCTGCCGGTTCCTTAATTTGAATTCCGCCGGTGGCGTTAACGATGATATCCTGATTCCCCAGCTTTAAGTAGGCGCGGCGACTTAAGACTGCCGCAATCATCAGCAGCCTGCCGAAATCGATTCCGTTAGCGGTGCGCCGCGGCAGTCCGAATGCGGTGGTATTGGTTAAAGCCTGTATTTCCACCAGCAGCGGGCGGCTTCCTTCAAGTGTGGGTACGACGGCAGAGCCGATAGCCTGCTCAAGACGCTGTGATAAAAAGACCTGCGACGGATTGGTTACTTCCACCATACCCTCGGATTTCATTTCGAAAATACCCACTTCGTTGGTCGAGCCGAACCTGTTTTTTGCGGAGCGTAACAGTCTGTAGGAACTGAATTGCTCTCCTTCGAGATATAAAACACAGTCAACGATATGCTCCAATACCTTTGGACCGGCGATGGCGCCCTCTTTAGTGACGTGTCCCGTTATAATTACCGGCACCTGACCGGCTTTTGCCCAGTGCATCAATCTCATAGTGCATTCCCTGACCTGCACAATGCTGCCGGTGGTCGGTTCCAACTCCGGTAGGGAAACCGCCTGTATGGAGTCGATGACCACCAGCGATGGGTTCATTCCGTCTATGTGGCTGATGACGGCTTCCAAGTCAGTCTCCGATAGCACGTAGAGATGATCGCTGTCGATTCCCAGTCTGGCCGCCCTCAGCTTCGTTTGGCGTGGCGTTTCTTCACCTGAAACATAGACAACGTCCCTGCCTTCGGAAGCCAGGCAGGCGCAGGCTTGCAATAGAAGTGTCGATTTGCCGATGCCGGGTTCGCCGCCCAAAAGTACCAGCGAGCCGGCTACCAGCCCGCCTCCCAACACACGGTTGAACTCGGTAAGAGCCAGCGGGGTGCGCTGCTCGGGTGGGGTTGCAACCTGTGACAGTTTTTGCGGTTGGTTTTCAGCGGAAATGCGTCTTTGGGGGGCGGATGAGGAAACAACCTTTTCGACAAGAGTGTTCCACTCGCCGCATCCGGGGCATTTTCCTTCCCATCTGGGGCTTTCCTTACCGCATTGCTGGCAGACATACATTGTACGCGTTTTGTTGGCAGCCATTTAATCTTCCTTTAGTCCTTTTCATGTCATTCTTGAGTGCAGATCCATCGGGATAGGGTTTATCGATTGGCATTCAGACTCTTCGCTTCGCTCAGAGTGACAGAACGCTCCCCGCCCCGGATGTTGAGTTTCGATAAGCAGGAACGAAATCCCGATTTATCGGGACTTCATTCGACCATCACGAATTCAGCATGACAATCTGCCTATCCAGCCCTAATTATACTATATGCACGCATATGATAACAGAAAAATGTTTAATAGCTTATTTAACTATGGCAGAAGGGCTTTCCTGGAACGGATGTGTCCGTAAAACAAGTGAGAACAGATAGGGATAGTTCGCTTTCAGGTGTTCCGCATAATCCAGCCACTCGCTTGCCAAATGGTCATAAAATCTCTGGATATCGTTAGAGAGATGTTTTAAGTCACTAACGGGGAGGTTATCAAGGCACGGCCTCGCTTTAAGCTCCTCGGCAAGGTGGGTAACCGCCCACAGCAAGTCGGTAAAGCGGTCGTTTTCCAGCAGCCCCGGATTTCCCAGCATCGTAAGTAAAAAATCCCTTTTGCCGGATAAAACATCGCGCAGACGGTTGAAGTCCAGACTGTCATAATCGATGTCAATTTTTAACTTATCGGCATATTCTCTGGCTGTTTGGAAGTCTTGTTTGGTCCAATTGCCTTTTATATTCAAATGTCTGGCAATGTCTTTGCTGTTTCGGAAATAAACAAGCAGGTCGCGCAATACATCGTTGCCTACTTCGCTGAAAAAAGTGCCGATTACCATATTGAGTTTTTGCAGTTTATCCTGCTTTTCGCGGCGGTTTAGAATGTGCTCGATGATAACGCTGACAAGTAAAACCTCCAGCGGCAGGAATGCCAGGTCGCCCAACATGAAAATGAATATATGGTGGGCATCCTGAAATACCAGGTAATGAATAAAATAAATGATTACAGAAAGGGCTATAAATACAATGGCAAGGACTGCAATAAAGGCATTACGTTTTGACATTGGTTATTCCTCCTGTTCTGTTTATTTTAGCACATAATTCCGACATATAAATACGGATTACTTATGATTAGTAATAAACAATCTGCGCGGTTTTTTTGTTTTGAGGGGGACATTTGTTATGATAATGTAATGATAACATCACATCCGGGGAGGATTTAGAAATGATAAATATTGGCATTGTCGGATATGGAAATCTGGGTAGAGGTGTAAAAGCAGCCATTGAAAAAAATCCCGATATGGAACTCTGCTCCGTTTTATCCAGGCGTCCGGAGATTATACAGAAAGAACTGGGCGATATTCCGGTCTTTAACAGTGAAGATTGTACTATCCCTAAGGAAATGAAAATAGATGTTATGATTCTTTGCGGTGGTTCAAAAGAAGATACGCCTGTGCAGGGCCCGCTATTTGCAAAACGTTTCAGCACTGTCGACAGCTTCGATACGCATGCGGATGTGCCGGAATATTATCGGAATATGAACACAATTGCCCGCCAGATGGGAAATGTTTCGGTTATTTCTGCCGGCTGGGATCCCGGTATCTTTTCTGTGGAAAGAGTGCTGGGGCTTTCCTTTTTACCGCAAAGCGATGTATATAGTTTCTGGGGTAAGGGTGTAAGCCAGGGTCATTCTGATGCCGCACGCTGGGTGGAAGGTGTTACAGATGCCCGTCAATATACCATTCCTATTGAAAGCACTATTGAGGGAATCAGGGAAGGAAATACGCCCGAGCTTTCGAAAAGGCAGATGCACAAGCGGCTGGTTTACGTGGTGGCGGAAAATCCGTCGGAACACGAAAGAATCAGAAAAGAAATTGTGGAAATGCCGAACTACTATGCCGATTATGATACCGAAGTAATCTTTATCTCGGAAGAGGAGATGAAGAAAAACCATTCGGAACTGCCGCACGGAGGGTTTGTGCTGACATCTGCCAAAACTGAGGAAAATCATAGACAGATAATCGAATACCGCCTGCAGTTGGAGAGCAATCCTGAGTTTACCGGCAGTATACTGGTAGCCTGCGCCAGAGCAGCTTTCAGGTTAAAGCAGAAAGGGCATGCCGGCGCTTTTACCATGCTGGATATACCACCGGCATTTTACAGCCCGCTGTCGGGCAGCGAACTGCGACAAAAATACGTTTAGATTGTGTTTTACGTTAGAAATGTCAATAAGCCGTCTTCAATTACGAAGACGGCTTACTGTTAAGCCCAAACTTTATAATTATTTCTAAGTAAAGAGAACTGCGGCAAATACCTGCCAAGCCAGCAGTGCTTTAGCTGTTAAGCTCAGGAAAATATAGGCTTTTTCTCCGAACAGATAATCCTTCCAGGGTCCGATTTGTTTGTACTGCAAAATCATATTAACCGCAAAGCAGTTAAAGAATACAAACAGCGATATGACTATGGCATAAACGAAGGTGGGAGGAGCCGCAGCCTGCCCCGGAGCTAATACGTAAATCAGGATGGCTATCCAGGGGATAATGCCGGCAAAACTACCGAACCAGAAGGAAAGCAGATTCGGTTTTCCCGGTTTTTCATATTTTTCCTGCAGAGCCCCGAACAGAATCATACTGGCGTTGATGCCGAAAATGGCGCCCAGAGCGGCGATGTCGCTAATGCCGCAGATTTGAGAAATCAGCACAATCATAATCGATGAGCTGAAGAAGTACTCTATCCAGCGGCCGTAGTTGCGCGATAGAAGCAAATTGCGCTTGTACCACGGAAAAACCCATGGGGAAGCAATCAGTAGTAGCGCCAGCGCCGAAATTGCCAGAAAAGCAAAAACGCCCCAGCCGGTGGGTATATTAAACAAGGTCTGAAGCTCGAGCGGGCTTCCGGGAGGTCCGGTTAAGAAGGTGGAGGTTACCGGTAGTCGGAAATCGTTGGTAAGCAGGGCAACGACGGCAGCTTGTGCCGCAAGTATGAGGCCCACAACAATGTTCCAGACACGCAGGCTTTTGAGTTTTTTATCCAAGGACGCGTCTTCCATTTAATAATTCCCCTTTCATATAATTTTATGTCGTTAAATTCATTATATGGCTGGGATTGGCAAAAAGCAATGGCTTTTGGGAAGGATTATTCTTAATAATTATTAAATTTGGTAGTTTCCGCTCTATGAACCCTTCGACATATCTCAGGGCGAGCGGAAAACGATGAACCAAGCCGCTCGTGGATGAGTCTCGATATGTCGAGGAGAGACTCTCCCAAGCCGTTCGTGGTGAGCCTGTCGAACCATGGCGGAGGCGAAATTCCGTTTAACTTCTTCGACAAGCAAGGATGAACGATTCGGTTATTGTCATGCTGAATTCGTGAAGGACGAATGAAGTCCCGATAAATCGGGATTTCGTTCCTGCTTATCGAAACTCAATATCTGGGGTGGGGTGTTAAGGCATTTCCGCCTGTTGCCGCAGATACCTTTGTCTTGTCTCTCCCCTCCCCCCGGATTCTTCAGTCACCCCTTGTGACTTCCAGAATGACAGTACGGGAAACATGTCATTGCGAACATTTCCGAAGGAAATTGAAGCAATCTCTAGCGTTCTAAAAGATATATCCTTTGCCTCTTTATTGATATAGTGATGGATTGCCGCGTCATCCCGAATTTTATGGGGCTCTTCGTAAAGAAAAAAGGGTGTTTACCCCTCACCCCAGCTTCCAATCCACCAATTGGTTTAATATCATCATGCCGTCGTGGGGCATACCGGAAAAAACTTTTTCGCATTGTCCCAGGGGTAAAACGCTTGAAACGCCGCGCGCTAAAATCCTGTCCTTAAACTCTATCCTGCGTTCTTCCGGGAATATACCGACAGTCGATACGCTTTGATGGATATATTTCAGGGCATCTTCAAATTTCGCTACAGGTCTAACCACTACCAGAAATGAAGCGGGGTGGTCGAGGATATCGAATTCTTCTGTAACCATAACACCCGATATAAAGTCGTCGCCTTTATAGTTTAAATACCATTTTGCATCGGCATACCTGCCTCGCTTCATACGTTTGATATTTCCCTGCCCTCCGGGAGAAATAAAGCAGGGGGTTTTATCACCATAATTTTTAAAAGCGTGCTGCAAGCCCCGGGCATATTCGTCTGCCTGTTCAGCTGTACCTTCTACATAGTGCACCAGAGATGAGATGCAGGCCTTCTGGTTATAGGCAATAACATCTGTCAATGCCTTGTCTATGGTCTCTTGCAGAGTCCCCGAAAAGGCTTCTTTGCCGATTAGGCTGATGCCATACCTTGGGTTTAGGGAAATCGTCTTCGTAAACGGGGTTTTGCTTTGTACCGCCGCTATGGTCGTGGGACCTCCCCACACCACAATCCTGTCGAAGGCATCAGGAGCAAACAGTTCGTTTTCAACACTTTCATCGCCCCCCTGCCAGTAAACCAGCGACAGGTTTTTAGTAATCGGGTGGTCGGGCGCCGCATTGTAAGCTGCTATAGCTACAAACGCACCGGGAATAATAGCCCCGTAGGGCAGTTTAATAACTGCTGCCGATTTGGTAAGCACAGCGCGCAGAGCGGAAATTATCGGCACTTCGGGGACATTTCCGGCGGTGATATGAAGCTGGCGTGTCGGCATAGCGCGTATGCAGGTCATCTCATCGTCGATTTTTACCCAGCCGTTTAAGAAATCTCTGCCCGGTTTGCCGTTGTAAGACAGTTCTGCATCAATCATTTGCAGCGCGTTTTTTCTGTTAAGAGTTTCCGTCATCGAGGCAAACCATTTATCGAGCAGGGTATCGGGATACTCCGATGTCTTAGCGTAAAGCCCTGCAATTTGCGAAACGAGTTTTCTGTTTTTACAAAGATATGCAAGGATGGTATCCAGATATTTCAGGATATCATCTACGGATAGCGAGTAGAGAGTGCGTGAAAGCATCTCGAAGTCTTTTTCTATCAGGTCTTCTGCCTCAACCGTCGGCATCAATTGGTAAATATAATCGCCGCTATACTTCATTGTCTTTCGCTCTATAGCGGGTTCTCGGATAACCTGTGCTTTCATTAGCTTTGCATAAGTAGTATCGTTATCCGCAGAGCTAAAAGCCTTTTCGATTAGGTCACGGTCTATATGAGGCGGAACAATCAGCTTTCCTTTAACAAGAAAGGGAACTTTTATAATCCCGTCGTTCAAAGTCAAAACATCATTGCTTCTCATTATTTGCCTCCTTATCTTATCAGGCGGAGAAAGACCCCATAATGCCTCCGCACCCCTTCACCTCAGACCCCGGCAGGCGTCCTATTTCAAGTATAGCCGGACCGCACAAACCGCATTGGCACTGCGAACTTACCATATGCACATAATCGTTGCTGATTAGAAAGCCGGGATGGGAGGTTGCCAGCGCATCCATAAAACCGAAGGCTCCCCATAAATCATCGCCCTCCATCGGGGTCAGGCCTTTATCGAATACCAGTGGTTCGATGGTGGGAGGTATATGAAATCTTCCGTAACTGCAGCGCAGAGTAAGGGCGCTGGTTTCGGTCATCGAGTATCCTTCCAG
>LSQX01382712.1_pt1 | contig 16224 bp, 12 predicted proteins | sample 654561 | NCBI WGS metagenome assembly LSQX01 (sample SAMN04489861, study PRJNA283612) | anaerobic digester metagenome | isolation source: 4 biogas reactors fed with cattle manure at either 37C or 55C with and... | place: Denmark: Kongens Lyngby | collected 2014 | reverse complement strand
GGCCAGCACCGGACAACCCAGCGACCGGATATAGGGTGCCAGGGCTTTGATTTCGGGGGTATTACCGGATTTGGAAAGAAACAGGACCTGGTCGCCCGACTGTAAAGAGCCGAGATCGCCATGGATGGCATCTGCAGCATGCAGAAAAGCGGCAGGGACCCCGATTGAATTCAGCGAAGCGGCAATCCGTTGGGCTACCAGTGCACTTTTCCCGACGCCCGACAAATAAATCCGACCGGTTGAGTTGTTGATTCGTTCAACCAGCCCGACGAATGATTCTTTTAAATGGGTACTCACCGCCAGAAGTGCTTCTCCTTCAGTGATCAGGGTGTCTCGGGCTACTTTGAGGATTTCATCATGATCTGGCATGAGGTCATTTTTTTTTTAATCAGGGGGTTGGTCTCCTGTATTATTACTAAATTTAGACTACAAAATTAGCAATAAGAAAATTCCCGGGTAATCCTCTTTTTGTCAATTAACCCGGGGTTTTCTGTATGAGGTCTTTTTATTAACGTCAAAACCGGAATTTTAGTTTGGAGTAATGAATGCCCCAAAAAAAGAATTGAGTTTATATCTGAAGAAGTATTTTGGGTTTGATACTTTCAAGGATAATCAGGAGAAAGTTATCGAGAACGTTTTAGCCGGCGGGGACTCGTTTGTCCTGATGCCTACCGGCGGAGGGAAGTCGCTCTGCTACCAGTTACCTTCGCTGATCATGCCGGGTACAGCGATTGTCATTTCCCCGTTGATCGCTCTGATGAAGAACCAGGTTGACTCGATGAGGAGTTTTAGCACTGTTGATGGGATTGCTCACTTTTTGAATTCATCCTTGACTAAGGTGCAGATTACCAAGGTTCTGGAGGATGTTAAAAGTGCACGTACTAAACTGCTTTATGTGGCTCCGGAATCGCTTAATAAGCTGGATTACACCGAGTTTCTTAGGGGTGTGACGATCTCATTTTATGCAATCGATGAGGCCCACTGTATCTCTGAATGGGGGCATGATTTTAGGCCTGAGTACCGCCGTATCCGTCCGATCATCGAACAGATCGGTCGTGCTCCGATCATGGCACTGACAGCAACAGCTACCCCGAAGGTGCAAAACGATATCCAAAAGAATCTGGGCATCCCGGGTGCTGCAGTTTTCAAATCGTCTTTCAACCGCGAGAATCTCTACTATGAGATCCGCCCCAAAGTTGAGCCCGAGAGACAGATTATCCGCTATATCAAGGAGAACGCAGGGAAATCGGGGATCATCTATTGCCTGAGCCGTAAGCAGGTCGAAGAGCTTGCTAGCACCCTGGTGGTGAATGGAATTAAGGCATTGCCGTATCATGCCGGTCTCGATGGAACAACACGGGCGCGGAATCAGGATATGTTCCTGATGGAGGAAGCTGAGGTCATCGTGGCCACCATCGCCTTTGGAATGGGGATCGATAAGCCTGATGTGCGCTATGTGATTCACTATGACATACCTAAAAGTCTGGAGGGATATTATCAGGAGACTGGTAGAGCCGGGCGGGATGGTGGTGAGGGGAACTGTATCACATTCTATAGTTATAAGGATATCCAGAAGCTGGAGAAATTTATGCAGGGGAAACCGGTAGCCGAACAGGAGATTGGTCGCCAATTGCTACACGAAACCTCCTCCTATGCCGAATCCTCTGTCTGCCGCCGTAAACAGCTTCTTCACTATTTTGGTGAAGAGTATGAGAAAGAAAATTGCGAGAATTGTGATAACTGCCTGCATCCGAAAACACAGTTCGAAGGGCAAGATTACGTTGTCATGGCCCTCGATGCTGTTCTGGAAGTCAGGGAGCGGTTTAAACCCGAACACGTAGCCAAAGTGCTTGTCGGACAGGTGAATTCAGCTATCCGAACCTATAACCATCACAAGCTGGAGATTTTCGGACAGGGGAATGAGCGCGATGAGCGCTTTTGGATGGCCGTGCTTCGCCAAGCCCTGATCGCAGGCCTCCTAGATAAAGATATTGATCATTACGGAACGCTTAAGCTGACCGACGAGGGGAAAGTTTTCCTCGAAAACCCAACCTCATTCATGTTAACCGAAGATCAAAGTTTTGAAGAATCTGATGAGCCTAAACCGCCACGTGGAGGTGGTGCCGGAGCCGTGGATCCGGAATTGTTCGGGCTTCTGAAAGACCTCCGCAAAATGGTGGCAAAAAAACTCAACCTTCCTCCTTTTGTAATTTTTCAGGATCCTTCACTCGAAGATATGGCAATCTACTACCCAATTCGTGTTGAAGAGATGGCTAATATCACGGGAGTGGGGATGGGAAAAGCTCAGCGCTATGGTAAAGAGTTCACCGATCTGATTAAACGTTACGTCGACGAAAAGGAGATCGAACGCCCGCAGGATATGGTGGTTCGCTCGGTGGTCAATAAGTCAAGCCTCAAGGTATCCATTATCCAAAGTATCGACAGAAAAGTGCCACTGGATGTGGTTGCCGAATCGAAAGGGCTGGATATGAGCGAACTCCTGAAAGAGCTGGAGTCGATAGTCAATAGCGGTACCAAAATCAATATCGATTACTATATCTGTGAACGAATGGATGATGATCACCGGGATGATATCTATTCCTATTTCAGAGAAGATGCTGAGACTGAGTCAGTTGATGAGGCATTAGCTGAGTTGGGCGAGGATGAATTTACCGAGGAAGAGATCCGGCTGGTCCGCATCAAGTTCATTTCCGAAATGGGAAATTAGCCTATTAAGTTTTTTCTGGGGCCTCTTCCCGCACGGTTTCGAACCGAATCCTTTTCAACATGAGCAGTCCAATTAGCGAGGGAAGCATGATGTTGATGATCCAGGCCGCAAAGGTGGCAAACACAATAGCCGGCACATCTGTTGTGAAGGGTTCCAAAATCAGAATAGAAAGGGAACCTCTCACTCCTAAATCTCCGATGGTAGGCACTAATAGAAAGTGCATAATCATGTAAATCAGAGAGATAGCTGCCATTCCTGACCAGAACTCAAGGGAAGCACCAAAAAACAGTAGCAGCAGGTAATACTGTCCGATATAGGTGAAGAATTTGAGTATTGAGAGAATCAACAAAAAAGTTTTGTCCTTGACGGAGACTCCTTCCACGGCGATTAAAAAGGGGTAGATCTTTTTTAACCACTTGATATTCTGAAGAAGACCAGTCAGTTGGTCGAGGACAAAGAACAGGGTGATCAACAATAGGCCGATGCCCGCCGCGATGAGGATGGGGATGTTCAGGTTTTGTGTTTCTCCCCGAAGAAACTCCCAGTGCGACGGGAGGTAGAATGCTGCACCCAACAGTCCTAGTGCTACGGTTACAACCATCTGAGCAAGAATGCACAGGAAGGTGTGCCCGGAGCCAGCGAAGCGGTTTTTGGGTTCCAGGATCATGCCTCTGGTTACGAAATCCCCAATTCTTCCCGGGGTGGTCACAGCCATAGCCAGGCTGGTGAGCACTCCGGCAAGTGCTTTCGGATAGCCGGTTGGCTCAATCCGATTCACCAGTCGCTGCCATTTGATAGCCTCGGCCGAAAAGTTGAGGTAGATTAGCACCAGGGCAGCCAGGATCATCAGGGAATGGCTACCCCGAAAAGCTTCGGTAGCGCGTGGTAAAGCTTCATCCCAATGATCAAACTCAACAAGCCGATACACCATATATCCTAATGCAATCCCGGTAAAGAGGATTTTAAGAATGACGGAGTGGGTGCGAGTAATCTTCAGAATGGCTATTTTTAGATTTTTTACCGACTTTGGTCGCTAGTCAAGCAAAAGTAATGCAATCTTCGCGATATGAAACAACGCGTCAGAGCCAAAAAGAGCCTCGGGCAACATTTTCTGACTCATGAACCGACAGCCCAGCGCATTGTTGAAGCGTTGGAGGTGGACGACTCAGGGCTAGTTTTGGAAATTGGGCCAGGGATGGGGGTGTTGACTCGTCATCTGCTTGAGCAGTATGGTGATCGCCTCTGGGTAGTGGAGATCGATACCGAATCGGTAGAGTATCTGGGAGAGCACTATCCGGCTCTGATGCCTCGAGTCATTCCGCGCGATTTTCTGAGGTTTGACCTATCGGAGTTGCCCAGCGACCGAATAGCGATCATTGGAAATTTTCCCTATAACATCTCTTCCCAGATTCTCTTTCGGGTGCTAGAACATCGTGAACGGGTTGGAACGGTTGTTGGCATGTTCCAGCGGGAGGTGGCACGCCGGATTGTGTCGGGACCGGGTAATAAGGAATACGGGATTTTAAGTGTGCTGATGGGAGCCTTCTTTGAGGGTGAATATCTATTCACGGTGGATGAAGACCAATTCCGCCCACCCCCACGAGTGAAGTCGGGAGTGGTCCGGTTTACCCGTAAGGCAGACATCTCACTGCCCTGCGAGCCGAAAACGCTTTTCCAGGTGGTGAAAATGGCTTTCAACCAGCGACGGAAAACGCTCCGAAATGCTTTGTCGGCTCTCTGGTGCAATGAGCTGGAATCGACGGGGTTTGGAGGTTTGCGGCCAGAACAACTCAGTGTGGCTGATTTTTGCCATATTGGGGAGGTTGTGGACTCAAAAAATCTGCCTATTTTTGATAAATTTGCGCAGTAAAATCCATCACTGTGAACAATCCAAAACAAATTCGTACTGCCCTGATATCTGTTTACCACAAAGAGGGCCTTGATCGTATTATTACCAAGCTGAATGCTTTAGGAGTCAAAATTTTAAGCACTGGAGGAACCGCTGCCTTTATTGAATCACTGGGTGTTCCGGTGGATCGGGTGGAGGACCTGACGGGCTATCCCGGCATATTAGGTGGAAGGGTTAAAACCTTGCATCCCAAGGTTTTCGGTGGGATTCTCTCTCGGCGCGAAGATCCAGGGGATCAGGAGCAGATGGCCACGTATGAAATCCCGGAAATCGACCTGGTGGTAGTTGATCTGTACCCATTTAACGAAACCGTTGCGTCGGGGGCTGAGCATCAGGAGATTATAGAAAAGATTGACATTGGCGGCATTTCCCTGATCCGTGCAGCTGCCAAAAACTACGATGGAGTGGTCATCATTCCCTCGAAGCAATGGTATCCAATGCTGCAGAATATTTTGGAGGTTCAGGCAGGGAAAACCAGTCAGGAGGAGCGATATAATCTTGCTGTGGCAGCCTTTGCCGAGAGCAGTCGGTATGATTCAGCCATATACAACCATTTGGCCGGCACAAAGCCGAATGATTTCAGGTATGCTGAGGGTCCGGGCCGTTCACTCCGGTACGGGGAGAATCCTCATCAGGCCGGAATTTTTTACGGCGATCTGGAACATTTCTTTGACCAACTGCATGGCAAAGAGATTTCATATAATAATTTGCTGGATATTGAATCTGCCGTTGCGCTGATTGATGATTTTGAGGATACCACTATCGGCATCATCAAGCATAACAATGCCTGCGGATTCACCTCTCGGCCATCGTTGACGGAGGCCTGGAAACTTGCTCTGGCGTCAGACCCATTGTCTGCTTTTGGGGGTATCATCGTGACTAACCGTGCGGTGGATATTGCTACGGCAGAGGAGATCCACAAACTCTTCTTTGAGATCATACTGGCTCCGGATTATGAAGCTGGTGTGCTGGAGATTCTCAAGCAGAAAAAGAACCGGATCATACTCCGGCGGAAGTCCGGTTCAACCGTTGCCCCCATCCAGTTCCGCAGCCTGCTTGGCGGTGTACTGCTTCAGGACCGGGATACGCGGGTGGAGCGGCAGGAAGAGTTGAAAGTTGTGACTACAGTGGCGCCAAGCGCCAAGGAAATAGAGGACCTGCTGTTTGCTAACAAGCTGGTCAAGCATACAAAATCTAACGCCATTGTTCTGGTTCGCGACAGCCAACTGCTGGCTAGTGGTACGGGACAGACTTCGCGGGTGGATGCCCTCAAGCAGGCTATCGCAAAGGCCCGGGAGTTTGGATTTGATCCCAAAGGAGCTGTTATGGCCTCCGATGCTTTTTTCCCGTTTGCGGATAGTGTTGAGATTGCCTTTAATGCCGGAATACGCTCGGTGATCCAGCCGGGTGGCTCTGTCAGAGATCAGGAATCGATCGATTATTGCAATCAAACGGGGATGTCAATGGTTTATACCGGTATCAGACATTTCAAACACTAAACAACAATAACAACCATTCAATATGGGCCTATTTTCATTTCTGACCCAGGAAATCGCGATCGACCTTGGTACGGCCAACACGATCATCATTCATAATGATAAAATCGTGGTCGATGAACCTTCGATCGTCGCCATTGATGTATCCACCGGCAAGCTTTTCGCTTTAGGGGAAAAGGCCAGGCAGATGCACGGAAAAACCCATGATAACATTAAGGTTATCAGGCCTTTAAGAGATGGAGTTATCGCGGATTTTAATGCCGCAGAGCTGATGATCCGGGGCATGATTAAAATGATTTCGGGCAAGACAAAGTTTGCAGCTCAATCTCTGCGGATGATTGTCTGCATCCCTTCGGGCAGTACTGAGGTAGAGATGCGTGCCGTGCGCGATTCGTCGGAACATGCCGGAGCCCGGGAGGTGTATATGATCTATGAACCGATGGCTGGTGCCATGGGGATTGGCCTGGATGTGCTGGCCCCGGATGGCAATATGATCGTGGATATCGGCGGGGGAACCACCGAGATTGCGGTTATCGCCCTGGGTGGTATTGTATGCAATGAGTCGATGCGCATTGCCGGCGACGAGTTTACCCTTGATATCCAGGCTTATATGAGGCATCAGCATAACATCAAAATTGGGGAACGATCGGCTGAGGATATTAAGATCCATGTTGGTGCGGCGCTACCGGTTCTGGATAGTCCTCCGCAGGATTATGTGGTGCGCGGTCCCAATCAGATGACTGCCCTGCCGATCGAGCTACCAGTTTCGTATAGTGAGGTGGCTCACGCACTGGATAAATCGCTGTCAAAGATCGAAACGGCCATCTTGAGTGTCCTCGAACGAACACCTCCGGAATTGTATGCTGACATTGTGAATAATGGTATTTACCTGACTGGTGGTGGGGCCTTACTGAAAGGACTCGACAAGCGGCTGGCTGATAAGATGAACATTCCGTTCAAAGTAGCGGAAGATCCATTGCACTCCGTTGCCAGGGGTACCGGAATCGCGTTGAAGAACATCGCCCGTTTCCCCTTTCTGATGAGATAGTATGAAACTCTATGCAAAATCTCCTGCGGTTTATTATCCGGTACAGCTTCCAGATTGTATTCATCATACTGGAGATCATTGCATTAACGCTTGTCTTTAATCGAAATCCACTGCCTCATGCCCGCTTTTTCCAGCTGGTGCAGGGAGCCAACGGATTCATCTATCATCAGGTCAGCAAGGCCACCAGCTTCTTCAATCTCAAAGGAGAGAATGCCATCTTGGCAACCGAAAATGCCCGGCTGCGGCACGAGCTTAGCAATCGAAACGAAGCGGTTCGCCTGAATGATTCTATCGCAACCCTAAGTAACCCGGTGGTTCGGTATGATTATATCCCTGCGGTGGTGGTAAACAATTCAGTAAACAAGCAAAACAACCACCTGACTATCAATGTGGGATCAAGGCACGGGGTTCGGCCTGATATGGGTGTGGTGGGCCCTTCCGGGATTGTGGGGGTTGTTCGGAACGTTTCCGCGAATTACAGTACCGTACTGTCGGTATTAAACTCCAAGTTTCGGGCCAGTGTCAAGATTCAGGATGAGAGCTTCTTTGGCACCTTGATATGGGATGGGCTAAGCTTCCGGGATGCTCTTTTAACTGAGGTTCCGGGTTATGCCCGCGTTTTTGAGGGTCGGCCGGTGGTCACCAGCGGATTTTCCTCAATCTATCCGGCCGGGGAACCGGTTGGGACGGTTATCAGCGTGGAGCTGAATCCTGCGGGCAGCTTTTATGAAATACGGGTGAGGCTCAGTGAAGATTTCAAAAAGCTCACCAGGGTATATGTGATCCGGGATTTTAGTCGCGAAGAGATCCAAACATTGGAGGAACAGACCTATGATTAATAGCCTGCTCCAATACGCACTGCGGTTTGTTCTGGTTCTTCTGGTCCAGGTTTTAGTGCTGAACAATTTGCAGCTCAGCGGATTCATCAATCCTTACTTTTATATCTGGTTTATCCTGGTCCTCCCTTTTAATACCCCAGGATGGGTGTTGCTGTTATCGGCTTTCTTCCTCGGGTTGGGTATCGACATTTTCCCGCAGGGATTGGCGGGTAACGGGGCTACGTTAGGTACCCATGCTGCAGCATCGGTGGCGATTGCATTTCTGCGTCCTACCGTGCTCCGATGGATTAACCCCCGCGAGGAGTATCGTCAGGATACTCTTCCGGATGCCCGCAGTTACGGGCTGTCCTGGTTTGCCGGTTATGTGCTGATTATGGCGGCCATTCACCATTTTATTCTTTTTTTCCTGGAAGATCTTTCGCTGAGAGACCTGTTCAGAACGCTCTGGCGAGTGTTCCTTAGTAGCTTCTTTTCTTTCATCCTGATCATGATCTGGGAGTTAACCCGTATCAGACTGAAAAAATAGAGGCGGATGAGAAACAAAAACGCTAACCGGAAATATGTCATCGGCGGAATCATTCTGCTTGCTGCCAGTGTATTGATTATCAAGCTATTTCTGCTTCAGGTGGTCAACCAGTCGTACAAACTCTCGTCTAGCAACAATTCGAGATCCAGGCAGGTAGAATACCCTGGAAGAGGCATGATCTTCGATCGCCTGGGCAAGCCACTGGTTTACAATGAAGCTGTTTACGATTTGCTGATGATTCCGCAACAGGTACGGACGTTTGATACGCTGGAACTCTGTCGGCTGGTACAGGTGGACATTGAGGAGCTACGTTTATCCATCGAAAAAGCAAAAAGTTATGCCTGGCATCGTCAGTCGGTGATTGTACGGCAGATTCCTGCCGACCTGTTCGCGGTGTTGCGTGAGAAATTGTATAAATATCCGGGGTTTTACGTTCAGACCCGTACCCAACGGAGTTATCCGGATGCGATTGCACCCCATATTCTCGGTTATGTGGGCGAGGTTAATCAGTCTGATATTGAGAAGGATATCTATTATCAGGTGGGCGATTATATTGGAAAATCCGGGATAGAGCAGGAGTATGAAACCGATTTGAGGGGGGAGAAGGGTATCCGGTATCTTTGGGTTGATGCGAGAAGTCAGGTGCAGGGGAGTTATGAAGATGGGCGATTCGACACCATACCACGACCGGGGGCTAACCTGACGCTCTCGATTGATGCTAGCCTGCAGGCTTATGGTGAACAGCTCATGGCTCATAAAGTGGGCAGCATCGTGGCCATTGAGCCAGCCAGCGGTGAAATTCTGGCGATGGTGACCAGTCCGGCCTACGATCCGAATGATCTTGTTGGCCGCATCCGGGGTGCCAATTTTGAACGGTTGTCGAGAGATTCGCTTAACCCGATGTTCAACCGGGCCACCATGTCGAGATACTCCCCCGGATCAATTTTCAAAATTGTGCAGGCTTTGGTTGGGCTGGAAAAAGGACTCATCAATGAATTTAGTGCTTTTGCCTGTAACCGGAGTATCATCAATTGCCATGAACATCCGTCTGCCCGAAATGTCCAGGAAGCGATCCAATACTCGTGCAACCCCTATTTCTATCAGGTTTATCGCCGCATCATTCTTCAGGGGAAAAATGCCAATCAGTTCCGGGATGCCCGGATTGGTTTAGCCGAATGGAGAGAACTGGTTATGACGCTGGGACTAGGTCAGGAGCTCCCGGTTGATTTGCCCGGATTAAAACCCGGACGAATTCCTGATGTGGAGTATTACGATGCCATCTACGGGAAGAATCGGTGGACATTCAGTACCATTTACTCTAACTCAATCGGCCAGGGAGAAATTGAGACGGTGCCCCTTCAGATTGCCAATCTGGCTGCGATCATAGCCAACAGAGGCTACTATTATGTGCCTCATATTCTGAAATATAGGGATGGGAAGGCTGATATTCCCGATCGCTTTAAAGAACCGGTGCAGACCCCTTTCAATCCGGAACATTTTGATGTGGTGATTGAAGGTATGCGTCGGGTAGTGAATGAACCCAGGGGAACAGGATCGAGGGCAAAAGTACCGGGGGTCATTGTCAGTGGCAAGACCGGTACTGTTCAGAACTCACACGGGGAAGACCATTCGGGGTTTTTCGCCTTTGCACCGATGGAAAATCCGAAAATAGCGATAGCCGTGTATGTTGAAAACTCCGGAGCCGGCGGTATTTTTGCCGCTACCATTACCAGCTTGATCATTGAAAAATACCTGAATGGAGTGGTAACTCAAGTGGACAAAGAGAATATGGTTTTGAATTACAAACAATTCTGATGGATAATCTGAGGACAAGTTTCATGGCACGGCTTGATTGGTTGACTATCGGGCTCTATCTGGCTATGGTCCTCTTTGGGTGGATGAATATCTATGCCACTACCTACAGTGAGCCGGGGAGCGGGAATCTATTCAATTTCGTCTCTCAATACAGCAAGCAATTCTATTTTATCCTGACCTCTTTTTTAATCGCTACGTTGGTTCTGGCCATTGAGGGTAAGTTTTGGGCATTTTTCTCTTATCCGATCTATGGTTTGGTGTTGATGCTCTTGCCGCTAACCATGTTGGTAGGGCAGGAGATCAACGGAGCGAAGGCCTGGTTGTTTATCGGACCCCTGAGCCTCCAGCCGGCTGAGTTTGCCAAGTTTGCCACTGCTCTCGCTGTCGCTAAGATTCTCTCGCGCTTTAATTTTCAGTTTACGCGGCTGCGCGACGTGCTCCTGCTCGGATTGGTGATAGCGCTCCCTATTGCGCTGATCATTCTCCAACGAGATACCGGTACTGCCCTGGTTTTTCTCGTTTTTGTTCTGGTATTCTTCCGCGAAGGACTCTCTTGGCTGGTGCTCGTGATTGGTGGATTGGCGATTTTACTCTTTCTGTTGACTTTAGTATTGCCATTGACTACCCTTTTGCCTCTGGTTAGCTTGGTCGGGCTGCTCCTGGCCGGGTTCTTTCAGCGAAAGATCAGCTTTTTTCTATGGGGCTCCCTGATGCTGGCCTCTCTGTTTGGATTAGCCTACTGGGTTAGTCAGTACCTCGAAAAAAGCCTGTCACTCAGTCAGTTATTCTTCATTGCATCTGTTGTTGCCTTTTTTATCTGGCTTTTCATTGTGATTCGAAAGCGCTATCATTCTTTGATGCTGCTCCTGCTCACCTGGTTAGGAGCCTTGATTGTTATTTTTTCGGTTGATATGGTGTTTCATGAAGTGTTGCAGCCGCACCAACAAGCTCGTATTAATCAGACACTTGGCCTGGAACACGACCCGTTGGGGGCGGGATACAACCTAAATCAGTCGAAGATTGCTATTGGATCAGGGGGATTTTTGGGCAAGGGATTCATGCAAGGCACCCAAACACGGTTTAAGTTTGTGCCAGAACAGAGCACTGATTTTATCTTTTGCACGATAGGGGAGGAGTGGGGTTTTTTGGGCAGCCTGATGGTGGTAGGGTTGTTTTGTGGCCTCCTCATCCGACTGATTTATTTGGCTGAGCGACAACGATCTGTATTTTCTCGTGTCTATGGTTACGGGGTGGCCTCGGTGATTTTCTTTCACTTCTTCATTAATGTTGGCATGACCATTGGTCTTGTTCCGGTAATTGGGATTCCACTGCCTTTCTTTAGTTATGGGGGCTCTTCTCTTTGGGCTTTTACGCTCCTTCTCTTTATTTTTCTCAGGCTTGATACTGAACGGACCCAGGTAATCGCATAAAATTTGCTCCCTAATCTTGAGAGGGTCTGGCGGATATTGCTATTTTTGAGGGATCAACCGAATAGCCCAAACAATTTATTCATAATGAGGCCTAATATTTAATAGTTAACGATATGTTACGAAAGAAGATTATCATCATTGGTGCCGCAGGGCGAGATTTCCACAATTTCAACACCTATTACCGCAACAAACCGGAGTATGAGGTGGTAGCTTTCACCGCTGCCCAGATTCCTGATATCGAAGGACGTAAATATCCGGCAGAGCTGGCCGGTGAACTCTATCCTGATGGGATCCCGATTCTGGCCGAGAAAGAACTGCCCGATTTGATTCGCAAGTATCAGGCAGATGCCTGTGTGTTCTCCTATAGTGATGTGCCGTATCCACGGGTGATGAGCCTGGGTGCCTTGGTCAACTCCTGTGGAGCATCTTTCTGCATGTTGGGCCCTGATGGAACCATGATCCCGAGCACCAAGCCGGTGATTGCCGTTGTGGCTGTGCGGACTGGTTGTGGTAAAAGTCAGACCTCGCGGAAGGTTATCGAAGCCCTGATGAAACGTGATCTGAAAGTGGTGGCTGTTCGCCATCCAATGCCTTATGGTAACCTCGTGGAGCAAAAGGTTCAGCGCTATGCCACGATCGACGACTTGGCAAAACACAAGTGTACGATAGAGGAGATGGAGGAATACGAACCCCATATTGTCCGCGGCAATGTCATCTATGCCGGGGTGGATTACGAAGCTATCCTGAGGGATGCAGAAAAGGATCCTGATGGTTGCGATGTGGTCATCTGGGACGGTGGCAACAATGATTTTTCATTTTATAAGCCTGATCTGACCATCACGGTGGTGGATCCCCATCGACCCGGCCATGAGGTCTCATACTATCCTGGAGAGGTGAATCTTCGGTTGGCTGACGTGGTGGTTATCAATAAAATTGAGACTGCTAAACCAGAAGATATTCAGACAGTTAGAGAGAATATTGCCGCGCTTAACCCCAAAGCTGTGGTGATTGATGGAGCATCCCCCATCCGGGTGGATAGGCCTGATCTGATTCGTGGCAAGCGCGTTCTGGTGGTCGAAGATGGCCCAACCCTTACCCACGGCGAGATGAAGATCGGTGCTGGTGTGGTGGCTGCCCGTAAATATGGTGCTGCCGAAGAGGTGGACCCAAGGCCTTACACCGTAGGCCGCCTGACGGAAACATTCAACATCTATCCGGGCATCGGCAAACTCCTCCCGGCCATGGGCTACGGCGAAGAACAACTGCGCGATCTGGAAAAGACCATCAACAACACCGATTGCGATAGCGTGATCATCGGGACACCCATCGATTTGAACAGGATCATCAAGATCAACAAACCGACTACCCGCGTCTATTATGACCTGCAGGAAATCGGCGATCCTACCCTGGAAACAGTTCTCGACGAATTCATTGCCCGTCGCCTTAAAAAGTAAATCCAGAGAAAACCGGTAAAAATGGTCTTTAGTAGCAGTGTCTTCTTAATCCTGTTTTTGCCGGTTTTCTTTCTCCTTTATTACCTCTGCCCGCAAAAGTACCGCAACTGGGTCGCCCTGATCGGCAGCATCCTCTTTTATAGCTGGGGCGCACCTAAGTTTATCTTTGTCATCCTGGGCACCACCTTTGTCGATTTTCATCTGGTCAGGTGGATGGCTGCCACAAAAAAACAGCTCCACCGCAGGCTAATGCTGGCCCTGTCAGTCTCCATCAACCTCGGCCTGCTGATCTATTTTAAATACTCCGGTTTCCTCATCGATAACCTGAACAGCTTTTTGCACCTGTTTGGGATTGATGCCGTACACTGGACTAAGCTGGTGATGCCTATCGGCATCTCCTTCTATACCTTCGAAACAATCACCTACGTGGTCGATGTGTATCGAAGAATTCATGACCCGCTGAAGAAATTTTGGGATTATCAGCTTTATATCATCTTGTTTCCCAAGCTGATAGCCGGGCCAATTATCCGCTACCACGAGATTGCCGACCAGATCACGGATCGCAGTGCAAATGAGACAATGGATAACCGGATTATCGGGTTTTACCGGTTTATTCTGGGCTTATCAAAGAAGGTGCTCATTGCCAACGTTCTCGGTGAACAGGTCGATTATATCTTCTCCCTCAATGCCGGAGATGTGTCCACCCCAATGGCCTGGATTGGAATCATCGCCTATTCGTTCCAGATTTACTACGACTTTTCGGGCTATTCCGATATGGCCCTCGGGCTGGGCCGGATGATGGGGTTCCGGTTTGTGGAGAATTTTAATAACCCCTATATCTCAATGACTATCACGGAGTTCTGGCGACGTTGGCACATCACCTTGGGCCGATGGATGAAGAACTACCTGTATATCCCGCTCGGTGGAAACCGGGTGAAAAGTCGCGCCCGCCTCTTCTTCAACCTTTGGCTGGTCTTTCTGTTTTCCGGTTTATGGCATGGGGCTGCCTGGAATTTTGTAGCCTGGGGCGCTTTTCATGGGCTCTTCCTGATTCTCGACCGGCTTTTCCTGATGCGGCTGACCGAGCGCATGGGCAAGATCCCGTCTGTGCTCCTGACCTACCTGATCACGCTGGTGGGCTGGGTACTCTTCCGGGCCGAGTCACTTCAGGATGCGTTTGACTACCTGGGCCAGATGTTCTCCTGGAACCCCGGCTATGCCGGTTGGCATCTCGACCCGCATTTCTGGGCGATGATGACTGCAGGAACTCTGTTTGCCTTCTTTGGAATGATTAAAGGTGTGGAACAGTGGCAGATGAGAATGATCGACCAGCCTTACCATGGTCGTAAGCTCTGGATTGGCGGTGCCATCGCGCTGGTACTGCTGGTCTATTCACTCTCCTCCATCACCGCCTCAGGGTTCAATCCGTTCATCTATTTTCGATTCTGATAATGGGTAACCGATCTAAAATAGCCTTATTCCTGCTGCTCTGGCTGCTGCTCTGGATGCCCCTGATCCAGATGAAAACCCAGCTGTTTCCAGTCAAAAGACTCGAAAAGGAGCCGGTGCCACCAGAATTCCCGACGTTTACCCTGAAAAGCTGGTTCAATAGTGAGTTCCAGGAAAAGTACAATCCTACGTTTGAACAACATATCGGATTCCGGAATGGATTGATACGCTTCCGTAATCAATTGGAATACAGCTTGTTTCGAAAGGCCAATGCTGCCGGAGTGGTAGTGGGGCGAAACAACTATCTTTATGAAACAGATTATATTCGATCTTACACCGGTCGGGATTATCTGGGCGACTATTTCTGGAAACAGAAATTTGCGCGATTGGAGCAGGTGGCTGATACCCTGGCTAACCTTGGAGTGAGATTGGCTGTTGTGCTGGAACCAGGAAAAGCATCCGTCTATCCGGAATATATTCCTCCGAGATTTTTGAGGTTCAGAGGTGAGAATACCAACTATGCTGCGATTTTGCGAGAGGCTGAGCACCGTTCGGTGCCGCTGCTCGACCTGAACCGTTTCTTTGTTGAGGCGAAGCCAGCATCTCCTTACCCGCTCTTTCCCAAGGGTGGTACTCATTGGTCGACCGGCGGGATGGTCACAGCGGCCGATACCCTGTTGAAATTCATCGGGAACCGTTTTGGTTTTGAGATGCCTGAGATCGAGGTTATCCAGGTTGAGATGAGTGATTCCCTGCGAGACACCGACGATGATGTGGTGCGGATCATGAACCTGATGTTTGCTCCGAAGCATCTGAAGATGGGTTATCCGGAGTTTCGTCTCGTAGGAGGCGATACCACCCACTTGCCCCGGGTGTTAGCCATATCGGATAGCTACTATTTTAACTTTTTAAATGCCAAGATTCCAGCGCAAGCCTTTGATAATGAGGCTTTCTGGTACTATAATCAGACCATCTATCCCGAAAACTGGTCACAGCCTACCGATACCAGCCAGGTCGATATCCGTCGGGAAGTTGAAAGCATGGATGTGGTGCTGATCATGGTAACCGAGCGGTTTTACCATCGGTTCGACTGGGATTTTGTGGATATTCTGCACAGTTACTATTATCCGGATGCCGAGAAGGAGCATCGGTACGAACGAATGCGAAGGATCTTACACTTTTACAGTTGGTTTGACGACTTGATCAAGCAGGCCGACTATACGGGTAAACGAATTGAGCCGCTTGTGAAGGGACATGCTGATTATCTGATGTGGGAAGATGATCAGGCAGGAAAGATCCCGCACGACGTGGATTATTACCGTTTCAATATCACCAAGGATTCGGTCTGGATGAAACAGATCCGCGAGAAGGCTCAGATTAATGGGATCAGTGTAGAGGAACAGGTGAGGCTTGATGCCCGGTATATCCTTGAAAATCAGAATCAATAACCAGGTTTGCCCAACAATCTGAACATATTCTTTTTATATAGTTCCACCCCGGGTTGGTCAAAAGGATTGACTCCCAGCAGGT
>LSQX01009747.1_pt2 | contig 16224 bp, 16 predicted proteins | sample 654561 | NCBI WGS metagenome assembly LSQX01 (sample SAMN04489861, study PRJNA283612) | anaerobic digester metagenome | isolation source: 4 biogas reactors fed with cattle manure at either 37C or 55C with and... | place: Denmark: Kongens Lyngby | collected 2014 | reverse complement strand
CGCTTTGGCCCGGAGGACATTGCCTACCTGCGCAGCTTAAACCTGTTTGAGGAGGATTTCCTTAACTATTTAAAGGGCTTCCGCTTTACGGGCACCATTGACATTGTGCCGGAGGGCAGCTTTGTCTTCCCCGGCACACCCATGGTGCGCGTGGACGCGCCACTTGCGCAGGCGCAGCTGATTGAGACCGCGCTGCTCACCCTGATAGGCCACCAATCCCTCATCGCCACCAAGGCCAACCGCGTGTGCCGGGCGGCGGAAGGTGACTCAGTGATGGAGTTTGGCCTGCGCCGCGCCCAGGGGCCGGACGCCGGGCTGTATGGCGCGCGCGCCGCCGTGATAGGCGGGTGTGATTCTACCTCAAACGTCCTGGCCGGACAAACCTTTGGCATCAAGGTGGCCGGCACGCACGCCCACTCCTGGGTGATGAGCTTTGAAAGCGAGGTGGAGGCCTTCCGCGCCTACGCTGCCAGCTTCCCAGACAACGCGCTGCTCTTGGTGGACACCTATGACACCCTGGCCTCCGGCCTGCCCAACGCCATCAAGGTGTTCAAGGAACTCAAGGCGCAGGGCGGCAGGCCCCTGGGCATCCGCCTGGACTCCGGCGATTTGGCCTATTTAAGCCAGGAAGCGCGCAAAATGCTGGATGCGGCCGGCTTCCCGGAGGTGATCATCTGCGCCTCCAACGACCTGGATGAGACCATCATCCGCGACTTGAAGCTGCAGGGCGCGCGGATTGACCTATGGGGCGTGGGAACCAAACTGATTACCAGCGCAGACCGCTCCGCCTTTGGCGGCGTGTACAAAATGAACGCGTTGGAAACGGACGGCGTGCTGCTGCCCAAAATCAAGCGCTCGGACAACCCGGTCAAGGTGACCCTGCCCGGGCACCAGGAGCTGTACCGTATTTATGATGAGAACCACATGGCTGTGGCGGATTTGATCACCTTGTCGGATGAGGTGATCGATGAAACCCAACCGCTCACCATCTTTGACCCGAAGGACACCTGGAAGCGCATGACCTTGACCCGGTACAGCGCAAAGAAAATGCTGGTGCCCTTTGTGAAGGACGGCAAGACGGTGTATGAAAAACCCACGCTGGCACAGATCCGCGCGCACCGGGAGGCGGAGGAGCAGACCATCTGGGAGCAGCACCTGCGCCTGATCTTCCCCACCCTGTTTAAGGTGGACTGGTCACAAAAGCTGTGGACCCTGCGCAACGACATGCTGCATGATTCAGAGGGCAGACACGTCTAATCAAGATTGTTGGCATAAAACAGCCCGGAGTTTTTGCGATCACTCCGGGCTGTTGGTTATGTGAGGATTAATCAAACAATTTCATGGCGGCGCGGGTTAGAATCTCCGCCCCGATGCCGGTGGCGCCCAGGGGCGCCTTGGCGCTGGCCTTGTCCTGGTAGGCGGTGCCGGCGATGTCCAGATGGCCCCACGGCACGCCAAAGGCGAAGGCGCGGCAAAACAGCGCCGCCGTGGCGGTGCCAGCCATGCGGCCGCCGGAGTTTTTGATGTCGGCGCGTTCGGACTTGTTGCTCTTTGCCAGGTGGTCAAAATGCGGCAGGCGCCAGACCTTGTCGCCGCTTTGTTCAGAAGCGGCGGAGATGGCAGCCCAGATGTCCTCATCATCCGCCACCACACCGGTGATCTGGTTGCCCAGGGCAACACCCACAGCGCCGGTTAAGGTGGCGATGTCGATGATCTTGTCCGCCTTGATCACGGTGGCCGCGTAGGTGATGGCGTCGGCCAGGGTCAGCCTGCCCTCGGCGTCGGTGTTGACCACCTCGATGAACTTGCCGGCCAGGCTGCCGATGATGTCGCCGTTGCGGTAGGCGTGGCCGGAGATCATGTTCTCACAGGCCGCGACGATGGCCACCACGTTGACCTTGGCCTTTAGCATCGAAAGCGCGCTGATGGCGCCGATGACCGCGCCCGCGCCGCCCATGTCACAAAACATGGTGTCCATGCCGGCGGCGGGCTTTAGGGCATAGCCGCCGGAGTCATAGGTGAGGCCCTTGCCCACCAGCGCCAGCACCTCATCCGTGTCCTTGTTGTTCATATAGCGCATGACCATGAAGCGCGGCGGGGCGTCCGAGCCCTTGGCGACGCTGTAAAAGGCCTCCATGCCCATGTCCTGGATCTGCTTCTCGTCAAAGACTTCGATCTCAAACCCGTGTTTTTTGGCCAGTTTACTGGCTTCCTTGGCCAGGCGCTCCGGCGACATCACGTTGGCCGGTTCGTTGACCAACCTGCGCGCGATGCGGATGCCTTCGGCCAATTTCTGGGCCTGTTTGGCCTTCTTTTCCTCCGCCTTTTTGTCCATGGTTTCGGGCAGATACAGGGTAAATTCGGGCGTCCACGCGTCATCCTCCGGCTTGTCCGCTTCCGGATCGATCGGGTCAATGCCGGTGGTTTTGTAGTGGGTGAAGCCGTCATCCATCAGCGCCAGCTGCTTGTAAAAAGCGCCGGACAGCGCCGCTATGCTGTCATCCGCCAGCGCGATGTGCACCGCGTCGGCCTTCAAGGCGCGCAGGCGGCCTGCCACCTCGGCGGTCAGTTCCTCCAGCTTGTCATAATTGAGCTCCTTGGGCAGCAGGGCGTAAAAACCGGTCTTGATCCCGTCCTTGGTCAGGGTCTGGATTGCTTCCAGCTTGCCGGGCTTCAGCTTAAGCGCCAGGATATGGGCAAACTGCTCCCCCGTGAGGGCGCTTTGCCCCTCTGCTACATAATTGTCCTCCCCCAGCAAAATCAGGCTTGTCTTCGCGTCCTGCGGCAGGGCATCAAATGTTTGAAACACCATGGGTTGTCATCCTCCTGTGCGTTTTTCTGCTAAGAGCATAACAGATTGCCCGGCAAACATAAAGGGAAACCTGTGGTATGATAAGAATACGGGATGGGTCATTGACATATTGAAAGGAGCGTTTATTTGCTGCAGATTGACGGAAAATACGGCAGCGCGAAGGTATTCACACAGGATGTGGAGCAGTCGGCCTATACGCAGATCGCGGAATTGATGGACCAGCCTTTTGTGCAGGGCGCGCATGTGCGCATCATGCCGGATGTGCACGCCGGAATGGGCTGCGTGATTGGCACCACCATGCGCATTGTGGACAAGGTGTGCCCCAACCTGGTGGGGGTGGACGTGGGCTGCGGCGTGCTGGTGATGGAACTGCCCATGGCAAGGGATCAGTTTGACCCCAAGGCCTTTGACAGGATTGTACGCCGCATCCCGGCCGGCTTCACCGTGAACCAGCATGTAGAATACCCCGAGCAGCAGGCGCAGATGCTTGAAAAACTCAAGTGTTTTGACCAGATCCGCAACATCCAGCGCATCTACCGCTCGCTGGGCACCTTGGGCGGCGGCAACCATTTTATCGAGGTGGCCAGCAATGAGGCAGGCAAGCTGTATTTGCTGATCCACTCCGGCTCGCGCAACCTGGGCACGCAGATCGCGGGGCACTACCAGGATATGGCCATCCGCTACCACAACGCGGGCAAAAAGAATACATCATCCATCCCCAAGGCGCTGGCCTACCTGGAGGGCGCCCTGCTGGCAGATTATCTGCACGACATGCGCATCGCCCAGCGCTGGGCCGCCTGGAACCGCGAGGTGATGGCGGAGCGCATCGCGGAGGGCCTGAACCCGCCGGTCAGTTTGCGTGACGCGAAGGTGTTCCAGACCATCCACAACTATATTGATGACAAGAATATCCTAAGAAAGGGCGCGGTATCGGCCCATGAAGGCGAAATCCTGGTGATTCCGCTGAACATGCGGGACGGATCGATCTTAGCGCGCGGCAAGGGCAACCCGGACTGGAACCATTCCGCGCCCCACGGCGCGGGCCGCATCATGAGCCGGGGCGAGGCAAAGCGCAGCATCAACCTGGGCGCCTTTGTGCGCAGCATGGAGGGCATCTACTCCTCCACGCTGGACAAAACCACCATTGATGAAGCGCCCATGGCCTATAAGGACAAGGAGCATATCTTAAATGCCATTGGCGATACGGTGGAGGTGCTGGATATCATCAAGCCCATTTACAACTTCAAAGCCGCCGGGGATTAGGATATATCGACGCGCATCATAAAAACAGGCAACCGTCATAAAATTGCCTGTTTTATTTTGTGCGTTCAGTATTACTTAGAAATCGTAGGGGACGTTTTGTTTAAGGTGCTCGTTCATGGTGTTGGTCTGCATGCGCTTGACGTTCTCCTCGTCATCCGGGGCGGTGGGCGTCAAGGGCTGCTGGGATGATTTTTTACTGGGCTGTGATCCCTCCGGCGGGTCAAAGGCGGACTCCGTCACGCCGGGCTTGCCCAGCGCTTCCTCGGACTTGGGGTCCTTGCCCTCCTCCGGGCCAAAGGATGTGGGTTCGGGCTCGGTCTGGTACTTGTTCAGGTAGCTTTCAAACACTTCTTTTTCATCATCGCTCAGCGCATGGACTTGCTTGGCCAAGGATTTGAGCCGTTCTTTTTCCGCTTTCATACGATCCCTCAATTCTGCTTCGCTCAGCGCGTCCTTCACCTTCTGGTAAGCCTTGCTGCCCGCGTCCACCGCGGATTGCACGACCTGCTCACCCTTTTGCGCGAGGGATTTGCCGGAGTCACTGCTGACAAAATCCACAATCGCGTCTTTGGATTTTTCCACTGTATTGGCAATCACGCCAATACCAGCCAGCACAATGTTCTTGAGCTTCTCTTCGATGTGATCCATAAAATCACCTCCTTACATGCAATATACCCAAATTGGCGTCATTATCCATATTTTTTAACATGACAGAATTTTTTTGGGTATAATCGCAGTGTGCGCTTGCACAAAATCCAAACTTGAAGAAAACGGAGGATGGACCTATGTTAGTGAACCTGTTGCTATGGGCATTATTTGGCGCGATTGCCGGCTTCTTGGCGGGCAAGATCATGGGCAGTGAGAACAGCCTGGTTGTCAACATTATCCTGGGCATTATCGGCTCGGTCGTTGGCGGATTCGTGGCTGGTCTTTTGGGCATCAACTACAACGATGGCTTCAGCATCGCGTCCCTGCTGGTCGCGATTGTGGGCGCCTGCATCGTGATTTTCCTGGCCCGGCTTGTGAGACGCTAAACACTTTATTAGCAAGCAGCACTGCGTCACGGCATGCGGTGCTGTTTTTATTTTGGGCATAATTGATTTAAGTTTATGAATCCCCGCGTTGCAGAATGTCGTAGATCATCAGCCCCGCCGCCACCGCGGCATTGAGGGATTCCGCCCCGCCGGGGATGGGCAGGCGCAGGCGGTAATCCGCCAGCGACAGCAACTCCTCCTCCAGGCCCGCGCCCTCGTTGCCCACCAGCAAGCACACCCGCTCCCCAAAGGGCGGGTGCTCATAATAGGGCGCTCCGGCCAGATCACCCGCGACCTTCACGTGGTGATCAAGCTGTGTGAGGGCTTCCGCCAGGCTGTCACAGGCATAGACAGGCACCCGGAACACCGCGCCCATGCTGGCGCGCACCGCCTTGGGCGAGAAGGGATCCGCGCAACCCGGATCCACGATCAGGCCGTCAAAGCCTGCGGCGTCCAGCGTGCGCCAGATGGTGCCCAGGTTGCCCGGGTCCTGCAGGCGGTTGAGCGCAAGCAGGCGCGGGCCGGCAGACGCAAGCGGCAGGGATTCCGGAATCTGGCACACCGCGACGCAGCCCTGCGGCGTTTTGCTGTCAGCCAGGGCTTTGATGACCTGCTGGCTCACCAAAAAGGCTTCACAACCGGCATGAATAAAGCGGGCATACTGCTCCGCCTTGTCCTGTTGCACCAAAAAACGGACCGCGGCGCTGTGCTTGAGGGCTTCCTCGCACAGGTGCTCGCCCTCAGCCAGAAACAGTCCGTGCGCGCGGCGGCCGGCGCTGGTTTGCAATTGACGCCACCGCTTCACCTGGGGGTTGGCGGTGCTGGTAATTTCCTTCAGTAGGCCCATTGCGCCTGGGCGTCCTCTTCTTCCTCAAGCCCCAATGCGCGGTAATAGGGCTGTGTAAATACCCGCTTGATCAAGGCCACACAATCGTGCTGGTGCTCAAACGCGCAGCCGCAGCGATAAAACCGGGCAATCTGGGCGCGCAGACGCAGGGGCAGCGGATGATCCTGCCTGGTAAGCGACAGCAGCAGGCTGTCCAGTTCCGCCTCCTGCGCGCCGACGTTTTTGGCCTGCTCCTCCAAAAAGGCGGACAGCACCTTCATGTTGAGGGTCTTGCCCTCCCTGGGCGTTTGGGGGATGCCCGTGCCGCTTTTAATGTGGAAGATGGGCCAGGGGTCCTTGAAGTAGCGCTTTTTGCCCTTGCCCTCCTCCACCAGAAGGGAGAGTACATGCTGGGGGGAACCGTTGCTTTTGTGGCCCAGGGTGACTGCCAGGGAAGGGAACAATTCCAGCAGCGTCTGGGCGGCAAAATAGGCATCCGACAGGTTGTCGCCCGCCAGGCCCACACGCTCAAACAGCAGGCAGGCCATCAAGAGATGCGCGGCCTGCGCCTCGTCCAGATCAAAGCCGGATACGCGCAGCGCGTCATACACCTGCTGCCTGGCCGCGTCAAAAAGCGGATAGCTGGGCGGGGTGAAGGGTACATCCTCCTGGGTATCCGCGTCCTCTGCAAGCCAATCCGCCTGCGCGTCCTCATCTGTTTCTGACGCTTCGCTTGCTGTTTCTGCCGCTTGCCGCAAACCCTCCAGCTGCTCAGAGCGCGGCCAATAAAACATACGGCTTGTGCCGTCTGGCATTTCAACCAAAAACAGGCGCTCGCAGTCGGGCATCAGGCTTTGGGAGGCCGGGCAGGTGATGGAGCCCTGGGGGCAGTGGGGGCCGGAGATGCGGCCGCCCGCGCGCAGATAATACTGGCTGGTGAGCGCGGTGTGCCGCTTGTCCTCGGAGACCACCTCATACACCATCTCGCTGGGCAGGGCCTGGATGGCATCGGAATAAATAATATAGCGGTTATTGTCGCCCCGGCCGGGCGCGTAATTCTTGTTGAGGCGCACCTTGCCCATGGCCGTCTCCGCGTGGAGCAGATTGATCAGGCATAAAGAGCCCAACTCGCTCATGCGGTCCTTGAAGCTGTGCTGCTCCTGACGGTCCGGCGCGATGCGCAAAAAGCCGTCCTGCTCCAGCTCCTCCAGGTCCTCCGGCGTGAAGGCGCCTTCCTGTGATATCAGGGGACGCACGCGGAATAAAACGCGCCGCGTATCATCCTCCTCCAAATATGCCAGCATGAGCTGGCCAGCAAACTCCACAATATCCCTCCTTTTATGATGTCTTTAACAACTCAATTTTATATTTTCTTTACCCCCGCGTCAAGCCTTTCCGCCGCCTGCCCCCTTTCCTTGACGTTGCGGGAAGGCATTTGCTAAAATGCAAAGCGTTTATATGTACCGGCGCGTTCCCTGTTTTGGGGCAGGCAAACTGATTTGGAGGACAAGATGACAGAAGACGGCACCAGGAACCTGGCCCACCAGCGGCGGGAATTGGGCGATATTGTCTATTATGACCGCGGGGACATCACGGGCGAGAGCGGCAAACGCTACGCGCGCTATGCCATCAAGACGCATTTCGTCAAGCCCCATGAGGACCAGGCGCAATTGCTGGAGCGCTATGTCAAACCCCTGTACCAGCCTGGGGATGTCCTCTCCTTTGGCGCCAAGGTCATGGGCATGTGCGTGGGCTCCGTCAAAACCAGGGAGCAGGTCAAGCCCGGCTTCTGGGCCAACGTGCTGTGGCGCTTCGCCGGCCACAACAGCACGGGCATCGGCATGCACGAGCCCTACAAGCTGCAAATGACCATTGACATCGCGGGCCTACCCCGCGTGCTGCTGGCGACCTTCCTCTCCGCCATCACCAAGCCCTTTGGCATCAAGGGCGTGTTTTACAAGGTGTGCGGGCATGACGTGGCCGGGATTGACGGCTTTTACGCGGCCAGTGATTTTCAGGAGTATCACGAGCTGGCGGTGATCAACCCGCCGGACACGGACAAGCTGTGCGATGATTTGACCCAGAAAACAGGCATCCCGGTGGTGATCATGGACGCCAATGACTTTCATAGAAACCAGTTAGGCAAAAGCAGCGATTTCCCGCTGAGCGATGCGGAAATCCAGGAGGCGATGCAGGACAACCCCTCCGGCCAGGGCAAGGAGCTGACGCCCTTTATCTTAATCCGCCCGCTGCCCAAGGACGCATGAGCGCGCCTGTTATCAAAATTGAAGCGCCCGGCATCGCGCGCCTTGAGGGCGAGGCGGGCAGCATCAACAGCGTGGATCAGATCAAGGAACTGATGCGGGAGGTCAAAACCGCGCATCAGTCCGTCAAGGTGCTGCTGCGCCGGGAGATGATTGACGAGGGCAAGTTTGATTTGCGCAGCGGCTTTGTAAAGGAATTAAGCCAGCTGTTCACCCAGCTGGATATGCGCCTGGCGATGGTGGGTGAATTCAATCTGCTGGAACGCGTGGCGCTCAAGGCCTATGCCCAGCAAACAGGACTTGGCAAAACCGTATACATCACCAAAACAGAGCAGGACGCCCTGCGCTGGCTGCGCAGCGTATAGATTAAAAAACAACCATTTATAAACTAAATCATCAGCAGGAATTGACAAACGCCCATATAGTTAGTACACTAACTTTATGGCGCTGCTTTGTTCCACATGGCGGTGACGGCGCCAATCTAAAAGGAGAATGCAATGAAGGTACTTGTAACAGGCGCGACAGGGAATGTGGGCCGATATGTTGTGGAGGAGCTGAAGCAACAAGGCGAAGCGGTACGTGCCGCGGGGACAGATTTGAAAAAGCTGCGGCAGCTGTTCGGGGAGGACGTCGAAGCGGTGCGCTTTGATTTTTTGGACCCGAGCACCTATCCTGACGCGCTTGATAGCGTGGACAGGGTTTTTCTGATGCGGCCGCCGCATCTGGGAAAGCCGCGGGATTTGTACCCCTTCATCGACGCGATGGCGCAGCGCCAGATCAAACTGGTGACGTTCTTATCCTTGATGGGGGTGGAAAACAATACGATCCCTCCCCACCACAAAATTGAAAAATATATTGAAGCCGCAGGCATCCCCTACGCCCATATCCGGCCAGGCTTTTTCATGCAGAACATCTCTGGTATCCATGCCCGGGAGATCATAAAGGACAACCAGGTTTTTGTGCCCGCAGGCAACAGCAAAACCAGTTTTATTGACGCTGCTGACATCGCTGCCGCGGCGGCCGTGCTGCTGCATCACCCTGAACGGTACCGGAACACCGCCCACACCATCACCGGCCCTGAAGCGCTGGATTATCATCAGGTGGCGCGCATCTTAAGCGAGGTCACCGGGCGGGACATCCGCTATGCCAAACCCGGCTTGTTGCGGTACAGAAAGCACTACATCAGGCACAGAAAGCTTGATAAAAACTATGTCAACATTACAGCCGCTTTGTATTTGATGACCCGCATGGGGACAGCCAGGGAGGTAACATCAGGGTTTTATGATATAACCGGCAGGCAGCCCCGGACATTGAAGGAGTATGCCCTCAAAAACGCTGATTGCTTCACAAGCGCAAAGCCGCCGGCAAAAGAAGCCGCGTTGAATACCCGGGCTGATAAATTAAAAGGAGGGCTCGTTCATGGATAACATCTCCTACCTGCTGGTGAAGTCATCCCGCTTTTTAAAAAAGGCCCTGGACACACGGCTGCTTCAGTACAACATCACTGCCCGGCAGTTCTCCGTCCTGCACCAAATCGCGCTGAAAAATGGGCGCATCACATTAGCGGAGGTCGCGGACGCGCTGGAGTCGGACAGGCCTACCATCTCGGGCGTCATCAACAGGCTGGAAAAAAACGGTCTGCTTACCAAAATAGAAAACCCCACGGACGGGCGCTCCGCCTACCTTGCATTAAATGAGAAGGCCTTGGCCTTGCTGGAGGCGTTAAGGGCTGCCTCCGACCAGGTAAACCAGGAGGCGTTTGATATTTTTAACGAGGCCGAATTGGCAAACTTGACAAGCTACCTCACCCGGCTGATGGACCACATCAGTGAGCGATACTAAACGAACACAAAAAGGAGAAAAACAATGAGCTTTTTCAAGGATTTATTACCGGTTTTCAAGCGACAGGACATTATTTTTGACCGCAGCGTGAAGGCTGCTGATGATGTGTATACCTTCATTTTTCGACCAGAAGCGAAAATCCGCTGGAACGCGGGCCAGCACGCGCTGTTTACGATCAAGCACGAAAAAATCAGCAAGGCTTTCAGGCCTTTCAGCCTTGCTTCCACCGCGGAGGATGGGTTCATCGAAATTTCAACCCGGATTGGAGACAAACCCAGCCCATTCAAGCAATCCCTGCTAAACATGAAGCCTGGGACCAGGGTGAGCATGCGGGGCCCATTTGGCAGCTTCTACCTGAAAAACAGCCGCCCCACGCTGCTCATCGCTGGCGGCATTGGCATTACCCCGTTCAAATCCATCCTCAAAAGCATTGATGCGGGCAATGGTTTTGTGCCCGAGCAAACACGCCTTGTATATATTGACAGCGCACAGGCATACCTATACCGGGATGATCTGGACGGGATGGCCGGCGCCCATGGCATTGAAATAGACTATTTGAGCAACAGGGATGATTTGGCCGCGTCCATCACAAGTTTTGCCCGGGAGCATGGCAATGACGCCAATTATTTCATCGCCGGCTCCCCCCAGATGACAAAATCTGTCAGCAGCCTGCTGCGCGATCACAACATCCGCAAACAAAACATCGTCAAGGACGCTTTCTTCGGGCTTTAAGCAGCACAATATGCAAAAAACACAGGCTGTCAAATGTGCCTGTGTTTTTTGTTGGGGAGGAGCGCTTATCGCTTAGATCCTCACTCAAAATTGTATGCCGTCACAATGGGGTCCCGGCCCTGCGTCTTGTCCTGGTAGTACTCATACCAGCACAGCGCCACAAAGGAGCCGGCCACGTTGTACACCTCCTCAAAGCCCAGCTGCATCAGCGCGCGCGCCGCGTTGTAGCTGCGCTGGCCGGAGCGGCAGTGTACATAGAGGGGCTGATCTTTGGGGAGCTCCTCCAGGCGCTCGCGCAGCTGGCTTAAGGGGATGTTCTTGGCGCCCTTGATGTGCCCCAGCGCATATTCATCCGCCTCGCGCACGTCGATGATCAGGGCGCCTTCTTCGTGCAAATCGCGCAGCTGGGTGAACATCACCTGTTTGACCAGCCCGTCGCTGATGTTGCAGGCGGTGAGGGCGGCCATGGTGACCACATCCCGCGCGGTTGAAAACACCGGGGAATAGCACAGTTCGATGTTTTTCAAATCCAGGATGGTGCCTTTGAAGCGCAGCAGCGTCGCGATGACATCGATGCGCTTGTCCACCGCGCCCTGACCAACCGCCTGGGCGCCCAGCACACGGCCGCTGCCCAGTTCATAGATCAGTTTAAAAAACACAGGGCTCGCGCCGGGCATGATGCCCACCTTGTCCATGGGCACCACAAAGGCAACCTGATACTGGATGCCCTCGGCCCTGCAGGCGCGCTCCGACAGCCCAGTGCACGCCGCGTTGAGGGAGAACACGCGCAGCGCGCTGCTGCCCACCACGTCGGGCACCATCTCGGCCATGTCGTTTTCGGAGTTGGCCGCCACCCGCGCCTGGCGCAGGGCCGGGCCTGCCAGCGCCAGTTTGGTCTTTTGACCGGTTTGAAAATGGGTGAGTTCCACCGCATCGCCCACCGCGTAAATGGATGGATCGGAGGTGCGCATCCGGCGGTCAACCAGGATGCCGCCTGTCTCGCCGATCGCAAGCCCCGCCTCTTTGGCCAGTTTGACCTCCGGCAAAACGCCGATGGCCATGATGACGGCCTCCGCTGCCACCTTTTTGCCGGACTGGAGCGTGACGCCGTCCTCCTGGATGCTGTGCAAGCCGTCGCCCAGGATGAGCTCCACCCCGTGGTCCACAATTTCCTTGTGCAAAAACTGGGCCATGTCATGGTCAAAGGGCATCATCACCTGGGGCGCCATGTCAATCAGGCTGACCTGAAGGCCTTTTTCCACCAGGTTTTCCATGACCTCCACCCCAATGAAGCCGCCGCCGATGACAGCGGCCTTCTTCACCTGTTTGGTATCAAGCCACTCGGCGATTTTTTCCACATCCTGCACATTGCGCACGGAGAACACATGCACTAGATCAATCCCTTCAATGCTTTTTGGCATGATGGGTGACGCGCCCGGGGAGAGATACAGCAGATCATAGGGCATATCGGTTTCTACATTATTTTGCAGATCCCGTACCCTGACGGTCTTTTCCTGCCGGTTGATGGACAGCGCCTCATGCAGGGGCAGCGCCTTGATGCGGTAGTGGTCCCAGAAGGTTTGGGGGTCCAGCAGCCTGAGGGTGTCGGCATCCTCAATTTCCCCGCCCAGGAAATAAGGCAGGGCGCAGTTGGAGAAGGACACGTCGCGCCCCCGCTCCAGCATGGTGATGTCCGCGTGCTCATCCAGCCTGCGCATGCGCGCGGCAGCGGAGGCGCCGCCAGCGACGCCCCCAATGACCAGAATTTTTCGTGGGTCTTGCTTCGTCATGTTGTCTGTTTTTCCTCGGTAATCTCTACTGTCAGTGTCTTTTGGCGCACGCGGGAGAGCATGTCCGGTGTCAGCTTGACCTCCGCCATCTCACCCGGGGTGAGGATGAAGCGCCGCTGGGACAGCAGCACCTCCTCCGGCGTGCGCACGGTGACAAAGTGGTTTTGATAGACCCGATCGGGCCTGAACATTAATTCTACCCCGTCTGTCACCTCTTCGATCGGGATATCCAGCCGCTGGGGCACAGTGCCGCGCACGCCCTGGCCGTCCTTGACCTGGGAGCGAAGGAAGGGTGCCTTCTCCCCCTTCAGGTAGAGGGCGGCAGCCTCTCCCGCCTGCATGCTCTCCCGGCTGACGTAGTCCACCAGGTCATGCACGTGCAGCACATTGCCGCAGGCGAAGATGCCCTTCACATTGGTTTCAAAATGGTTGTTGACCACCGCGCCCTGCGTCATGGGCGAGAGGCGCACGCCCGCCTGCAGGGACAGCTCGTTCTCCGGAATCAAGCCGACGGATAAAAGAAGCGTATCGCACTCAAACTCCTGCTCGGTGCCGGGAATGGGCCGGCGGTCCTCCCCCACCTGGGCGATGGTGACGCCGGTCAAACGCTCCCTGCCTTTGATGTCCACTACTGTGTGGGAGAGCATCAGCGGGATGCCGTAATCCTGCAGGCACTGCACGATGTTGCGGTTGAGGCCGCTGGAATAGGGCATCAGTTCCACACAGGCCAGCACCTGGGCCCCCTGCAGGGTCATCCGGCGCGCCATGATCAGGCCGATGTCGCCAGAGCCCAGGATGATGACGCGGCGGCCGGGCATGAAGCCCGCCATGTTGACCAGCTTTTGCGCGGTGCCAGCGGAATAGATGCCGGCAGGCCGGCTGCCGGGGATGGCCAGCGCGCCGCGGGGGCGCTCCCTGCAGCCCATGGCCAGGATGACAGCCTTGGCCTGGTAGACCTCGATCCCCCGCTCGCGGCTGACGGCGGTGACCTGCTTGTCACGGGTCACGGATAAGACTGTTGTGCCGGTAAGAACGGGGATGTTTAAATCCCGGGCTTCCTTGATGTCGCGCTCGGCGTACTCGGGCCCGGTCAACTCCTCCTTGAAGCGGTGCAGGCCAAAGCCATTGTGGATGCATTGGTTGAGGATGCCGCCCTGCTCGTCCTCGCGCTCCAAGACCAACAGGTCCATCACGCCGGCGCGCTTGGCCGCGATGGCAGCCGCCAGGCCCGCGGGGCCCGCGCCGATGATGAGCAGATCAATGGGGATGCGCGTGTCAGTCATGGCTGTCCTCCTTGCCGATGCCGCCGGTTAAAAGCCAGCTCTTGCCGCCGGATTTGGAAATCTGGCGCAAATCCTGGCCCAACTCCTCTGCTAAAATCTCCATCACGCGGGTGGAGCAAAAACCGCTCTGGCAGCGGCCCATGCCGGCGCGAGTGCGGCGCTTGACGCCGTCCAGGCTGCGCGCGCCCATGGGGCGGCGGATGCTGCGGCGCACCTCGGCCTCGGTCACCTGCTCGCAGCGGCAGACGATGCGGCCGTAATCCGGGTCGATTTCATAGGCGGCCCTGCGCTCCTGCTCGTTCATGCCGGCAAAGGCCTTGGGCAGGGGCGTGGGTGCGATATAGTTAAGGTTTTTCTTGAGCTTCAAATAATAGGCCACCCAGTCGCCCAGCTCCTCACCAATGGCGGGCGCCGCGGACAGGCCGGGGCTTTCAATGCCGATGGCCTCAAAAGCGCCCTCCGGCGCGCCCTCCACCTGGCCGATCAAAAAGTCGCCCTCCACCTCATGCGCGCGGATGCCTGAGAAAGTGGTTATCACCTGGCGCAAATCGGCATTGGGGAAGGTGAGACGCGCTTTGGCCAGCACATCCGTCAGGCCGTCCCGGGTAGTGGCGGTGTCCTGGCCATCGGGGATGTCCTCCGCCGTGGGGCCCAGCAGCAGGTTGCCGTGGGTGGTGGGCGATACCAAAACGCCCTTACCCATCTTGGTGGGCACCTGGAAGATGGTGCGGTTAAACAAAAGCGGCGTGCTGTGGTCCAGCAGGTAGTACTGGCCGCGGCGCGCGATGATCTTGACCTGCTTGGTGGAAATCTGGTTGTGCAGCACATCGGCATGCACACCCGCGCAGTTGATGACCGCCCGCGTCTTGACGTCACCGTCTTGGGTTTTGATGGTCCATACGCCATCCGCGAAGGACAGTGCTTCCGCCTTGGTGCCCAGCAGGAAATCAAAGCCGTTTTCCTTGGCGCTGTCAGCCAAAGCGTGCGTCAATTCATAGGGGCTGACCAGGCCGGAGGCCGGCACATCCAGCGCCAGCAGCACCTCCGGGTTGATGTTGGGCTCCATCTTTAAGATTTCGTCCCGCTCAATCAGCCGGCAGCCGGGCACGCCGTTGACCTTGGCATTCTCATACAGCGCTTCCAAGGCCTTGCGGTCCTCCTCATGGAAGCCCAGCACCAAGGCGCCGGGCTGCCCATAGGGCACGCCCAGGGTGCGGCACAGGTCCTTCATCATGCGGGCGCCCTTGACGTTCAGCCTGGCTTTTTCGGTGCCGGCCTTGGCGTCATAGCCCGCGTGCACAATGCCGCTGTTGGCCTTGCTGGCCCCCTCGCTCACATCGTGGGCAAAATCCATCACCGCGAACTTGCCCTCATACTGCCCCAGGCGGTAGGCAACCGCGCAGCCGATAACCCCCGCGCCAATGATTACAATATCGTACATGTACCCCTCAACCCTTCGTCAATCGTCCATGAAAGGCCGTTTTATCCACAAAACAGCTCGCTGAATATTGTATCACGCCCAATGAGAAACGTCCACAAACACAAAACGGACGCTGAAGTTTTTACCGGGCGGGCGCATGATGGGCGGATTTGGGGAAGACCCCTTCTGATTAAAAACAGAACAATTAAGTTTTAGAACAAACAATGATGAAATTATTATCAAATTGTAGCAAATTCCCCTTGACTTTGTAATATCTTTGTAATATATTGTGGGTGACACCCTGAAAAAACCGTCGGACTTCGTCAGGAGGCAATCATGAAAACTGTCCACCGCGCTGCCTCAGCCCTGCTGGCCGCGCTCCTCTTTTTCTCCCTGTTTACTTTTTCAGCCCAGGCCGCCAGCTATACCGGCACGGTCAACAAGGACAAGGTCTTCTTCCGTTCCAAACCCAATACGGACAGCATCTATTACGCGGTGCTCAAAAAGGGCACCAAGGTCACCATCACCGGCACCAGCGGGCAGTTTTATAAAGTAGACTACAACAAGCAGTCCGGCTATATCATGAAAAGCCTGGTGAACACCTCCTCCTCCGCGAAGCAGGCCTTTGAAGAGAAAGAAAAACCAAAGAAGGAAAGCAAATACGCCAGGGTGGACAGCATCTCCGGCCTGGGGTCCCTGCCCCGCGCAACGCGCCGCGGCTCCTATGGCGATGATGTGGAGAAGCTGCAGCGGGCGCTGCAAATTAAAGGCTTTTTGAAGGGCGGCCTGGACGGCAAATATGGCAACGGCACGGCCGACGCGGTGCGCAAATTCCAGAAATCTGTCAAATTAAGTGAAACCGGGCGCGCGGACAAGGCCACCATCAACATGCTCTTTGGCAAAACCAAGGAGGTGTCCGCCAAGGACGATCCAGGCATGAAGGGCATCACCTCCATCT
>LSQX01250508.1_pt1 | contig 16225 bp, 8 predicted proteins | sample 654561 | NCBI WGS metagenome assembly LSQX01 (sample SAMN04489861, study PRJNA283612) | anaerobic digester metagenome | isolation source: 4 biogas reactors fed with cattle manure at either 37C or 55C with and... | place: Denmark: Kongens Lyngby | collected 2014 | reverse complement strand
CGCCTGCAGACCGACTATATCGACCTGTATCAGACGCATTGGCCGGCGATCGAGCCGTTGAAGACGCCGATCGCCGACACCATGGCCTGCCTGATGGATTTGAAAGCCCAGGGGAAGATCCGGGCGATCGGGGTCTCGAACGTGAGCCTCGACGAGTTGAAGGAGAACGACGCCGCGGGCGAGCTTTCCAGCTGCCAGCTTCGTTACAGCATGCTGACCCGGCATGCCGAAGACGACATACTCCCGTATTGCCTGAAGCACAACATCGCGACGCTCACCTACATGTCGCTGGAACAGGGTCTCCTGACCGGGAAGATAGGCATGGACCGGGTGTTTTCGAAGGACGAGTTCCGGAGCGACCTGAGCTGGAACCCCTGGTTCGCGCTGGCGAACCGTCAACGCGTTCTGGACCTGCTGGCCGGCTGGCAAGAGCTGACGGCCACGTACCGGTGCACGCTGGCGCAACTGGTGCTCGCGTGGACGCTCGGCCAGCCCGGCGTGACCCATGTGCTGGCCGGGGCGCGGAAGACCAGCCAGATCGAGGAGAACGTGGCCGCGGCCGACCTGGACATTGCCGCGCAGGATTTGGATCGCATGCGGCGCGATATCGAGGCGCTCGGGACGCCGGCCTGACGGGAAGACGGTTCCGGTTTTCGGAGAAATCACGCAGAGAATGAGGAAATGGACCCAGACCATGCGCCTTGCCCGGTTCACCGTCCTGGCCCTGCTCGCCGGTATTGTTCCCTGCCTGGCCGTTCCCGCCGAGGGCTGCCGCCTGTGGCTGGACGCCCTGGACGTTGATGCCGACAACGCGCCCGATACGCTTGCCGGCAACACGCCGGTGGCCGTATGGGCCGACAAGTCGGGCCATGGCCACGACGCCGTGCAGGCCGAGGCGCCGCTTCAACCCGTCTACGAGGACGCGCGCGTTACGGGATACCCGGCGCTCCGGTTTGGCGGGACGCAATGCCTTGTCAGCGGATGCGCGGCCGAATGGTCCGCGACCGACTGGACCGTGTTTGCCGTAGCGACGCTGGACGCCAGCGCTCCCGATAATTATCGCGGGATCATCGGGAACCGGTTCGGGCCGGGCCATGCCGAGTGGTGGACCCTGGGCACGAAGGGCGACGGCTCGGCGTACCTCGAGCTTGCCGCGGGCGTGGGCGTGCATACGCCATTGCGCCTGGCCGATTCCAGCGCGCATCTGTACACGGTGGTCAAGCAGGGCCACAGTTTTCACCTGTTCCGCGACGGCGCGCTGGCGGGTTCGGCCGAACGGGGCGACGTCGGCGGGCTGGATAACGAGCTGCGCGTGGGACGCTGGTTCGGCGACGGGCAGGGCTGGATTGGCGGTATCGCCGAAGTGCGCCTCTACGACGGCGCCATGGGCGAGGATGCGCGGACGGCGATCGAGAACGAGCTCATCTCCAAATGGGAGATCGTTCCTCCGCCGGATACGTACCGCAGGCAGGCGACGTGGGCGGCCACCATGGCGGAGGCCCGCGACCGGCTCCTGGCCCTGGCGTCCGGACAGGGCCCCGCATCGCGGCGCGACTGGCGAGCCAGCGTATGGGAGCACGCGCGCGCGGATTTTCCGGAAGAATCCCGCGCGATGACCGGCGTTGTTCCCGGCCCCGGGCATCTGGAATGGTTCCTGCCGCGCGACTCGAATGAACTGGAACGCGCGCTCGTCGGCCAGGCGGGCGAAGCCATCCGGCGCCAGGTGGACGCCCTGGCGGCCGCCGGCGCCCCCGCCGGCGACCCGCGGTGGCTTGAATTGCTCCAGGAGGCGGCCGGGGTGCGCGACCGGTTCGCGCGGACGGCGGCCCGGCTCGAGCGCATCAACCTGATCGCGTTGCGGCGGGCCGTCGAGGACCTGCGGCGCACGTTTCCCGAAACGTATCCCGGCGGAACACACTACCTCGCGGAAATCGACCGGTTCGCCGCTGAAAAGGACGCGTTGCTGGCCGGACTTCAGGCATTCGATGGGGCGGCCCTCGAGAAGGCCGATGAGTTTCTGGCCATGCACCGCGAGGCGCTGCTCGCGAACCCCTTGCTGGATTTTGACCGGCTGCTCTTTGTTCGCCGGGGGCTCTCGAGCCCCTCGCTGGGCCTGGTACAGAACTGGCAGAGCAATTGCGCCCTGCCGGTGCGCGGTTTTGACGACGAGATCGCGCTCCTGAGCCTTTCCGCGCCGGACGGAGCGGCGTCAACGCTGTACCGCCCCGCGGAGCCTGTGTTCACGGGCGATGTCGATCTGCATTTCGATGCCGACCGGCTGCTTTTTTCGTCGATCGGCAGCCACAACCGCTGGCAGATCTTTGAGATTGGCATCGACGGTTCGGGGTTGCGGCAAGTCACCCCCGGCGACCAGCCCGATGTCGACAACTACGATGCGTGTTACCTGCCCGATGGCGACATCATCTTCTGCTCGAACGCCTATTTTGTGGCCGTTCCGTGCGTGAACGGGAGCACGCGGACGGCCGTGCTGTACCGGATGCGTGCCGACGGGTCGGGCATCCGCCAACTGTGTTTCGACCAGGAACACAACTGGTGCCCGACGGTGCTGAACAACGGCCGCGTCATGTATCTGCGGTGGGAATACACCGACACGCCGCACAGCCACGATCGCGTGTTGTTTCACATGAACCCGGACGGCACCGAACAGATGGAGTACTACGGGAGCAATTCGTATTGGCCCAACTCGCTGTTTTATGCGCAGCCCGTGCCGGACCATCCCACGCGATTCATGGGGATCGTGAGCGGGCACCACGGCGTGCCGCGCATGGGCGAACTGGTCCTGTTCGACCCCGCCCGCGGCCGCCGGGAGTCCGCGGGGGCGATTCAGCGCATCCCCGGCTACGGCATCCCCGTGCGCTCCGAAACCGATCCCAAATATGGCTCGACGCTGATTCAGGACAATCTGGTCGACGATTCCTGGCCCAAGTTTCTCCATCCTTTTCCGCTCAGCGACACGTATTGCCTCGTTGCATGCAAACCCACGCCGGAATCGTTGTGGGGCCTTTATCTGGCCGATGTGTTCGACAACCTGTTGTTGCTCCGGGAGGAGCCGGGGTATGCGCTGTTCGAGCCGGTGCCGGTCCGGAAACGCCCCGTGCCGCCCGTCGTCCCGTCGAAGGTGGACCTGAACCGCGGCGACGCGGTGGTCTATCTGGCCAATGTGTACGAGGGCGCGGGGCTGCAGGGCGTTCCCCGGGGAACCGTGAAGGCGCTACGTCTGTTCACGTACCACTTTCTGTATCCGGGCATGGGCGGGCCGCAGGCGGTCGTCGGGATGGAAGGGCCGTGGGATATCAAACGGATCATGGGCACGGTGCCCGTGGCGGACGACGGCTCGGCATACTTCCGCGTGCCGGCCAACACGCCGATCTCGGTGCAGCCGCTTGATGAGGAGGGCAAGGCGCTGCAGTTGATGCGGAGCTGGTTCACCGCGATGCCCGGCGAGGTCCTTTCCTGCGCGGGATGCCACGAGAGTCAGAGTTCCGCGCCCCCGGCCCGGCCCACGCAGGCCGTGCGGCGCTTGCCCGCGGAGATCGAGCCGTGGTACGGTCCTTCGCGCGGGTTCAATTTTCTGCGCGAGGTGCAGCCGGTGCTCGACCGGCACTGCGCCGGCTGCCATGACGGGTCCCGGCCCATCCCCAACCTCAAAGAGCGGGCCTATATCACCGATTACACGAGCGTGTTCCACCATGGCGGGCAGGATGCGGGCCATTTCTCGGTGTCCTATGCCGAACTGCACCGTTTTGTGCGGAGGCCCGGACTCGAAAGCGACTACCACCTGCTGACGCCTCTGGAATTCCACGCCGATACCACCGACCTGGTCCAGATGCTCCGGAAGGGCCATCACGGCGTGCACCTGGATGCCGAGGCGTGGGACCGGATCATCACGTGGATCGATCTCAACGCGCCCTTCCACGGGACGTGGCACGAGATCGCGGGCGAGGAACGCGTGGCGGGGCCCGCGCAACGCCGCCGGGAGCTGCTCCGGCTCTACGCGAATATGGATCAGAATTTCGAGGCCATTCCCCCTTTCCCTGAAGCTCTTGTCGAGCCCGTCCTGCCCGCGCAGGCGCCGGTGGCGCAGGCGCCGGCCCCGGTGTGCCCGGGCTGGCCCTTCGATGCCGCGGAGGCCCGGCGCCGCCAGGCGGACGCCGCGGGAACCCTGCGCCTGGCCGCGGAGACTTCCCAGACGCCCGTACGGCAGACCATCGACCTGGGCGAGGGCGTCAGCCTCGAGCTGGCGCTCGTCCCCGCGGGCTCGTTTGTCATGGGCGCCGCGGACGGCGAGCCGGATGAGGCGCCTCAGTCGGTTGTTGTTGTTGAGGAGCCATTCTGGATGGCGCGCACGGAGATCACCAACGCCCAGTTTGAAATCTATGACCCCACGCACGACAGCGGCGTCGAGAGCCGGTTTTCCATGCAGTTCGGCGTCCGGGGGTTCTATGTGAACGGGCCCGGGCAGCCCGTGGTGCGCGTCTCCTGGACCGAGGCGATGGCCTTCTGCGACTGGCTCAGCGCGACGACCGGGCGGCGGTTCACGCTTCCGTCCGAAGCGCAGTGGGAATATGCCTGCCGGGCGGGATCGGCGGAGGCCTTTTCATTCGGGCCCGTCGATGCCGATTACACCCGGCAGGCCAACTTGGCGGATCAGAAACTGCGCGAGTTCGTGTGCCATACCTACAAGAAAGAGCGCGAACCCTGGCTTAACGCGAGCAAGTACGACGACTGGATCCCCAAAGACCTGCGTTTCAATGACGGAGGGTTTTTGTCGGACGGCGTGGGATTGTACGAGCCCAACGCGTGGGGGTTGCATGACATGCACGGAAACGTCTGGGAATGGACGCGTTCAGCGTGCCGGCCGTATCCCTATGACGAACACGACGGCCGCAATGTGCCCGGAGCGGACGGCGAACGCGTGGTGCGCGGCGGCTCGTGGCGCGACCGGCCGACGCGGGCCCGGTCGGCCGTACGCCTGGCGTACCGCCCCTACCAGTGCGTGTACAATGTGGGTTTTCGAGTGGTGTGCGACGTGGAGGGACCGGTTCAGGCCGCGCGGCGCGCCCCGGAGTGAGCGCGCGGCGCCGGTGCGTCCCGTGGCGGGCCCGGCACAGAGGGGGGCTGCATGCGTCCTGTGAAGATGGTCTTCGTTGTCGGATGCGGGATTGCGCTGTTGTGGTCGTTGCAGGCGCATTCGGCGTTCGACGCCGGGTCTCCCGCGGAGCGGCTGCGCTCGTTTAACGGAGCGGCCCTGCGTCTCGCGATTGAGGACCTGATCCGCGAATTCGGCGAGCGGTATCCCGACGGTCCGGCGTACCTTCAGGCGCTTGACCGCTACGAAATGTGGGTGCGGGAGATGCGCGATGCGGCCAGCCTCAGCGAACGCGGGGGCTTGTGGGGCTGGCATCCCAACGATCCCGCCGTGCAGGCGCGCGTGGATGAGATACTCGCGTTCCAGCGGAATGCCCTTCTCGCCAATCCACTGCTGGATTTCCGGCGGCTCCTGCTTGTCAAACGCAGCGAGGGCAATCTTGGCCTTCCCATGAATTGGGAGAGCAATTCCAGCATTTCGCGTGACGGCATCGACAACGAGCTCTGCATCCTCTCGCTTGACCATCTCGACGCGGACCCCGTGCGGCTCTTTAAACCGGAAGGGGGGCGGTTCGTAGGCGATGTGGATCTGCACTTCGACGGCGAACGCATGCTGTTGTCGATGCCCGGCGAAGACCGGCGCTGGCAGGTGTTTGAACTGGGTGTGGACGGGACCGGGTTGCGGCAGCTCCCCTTGATCGACGAGCCGGATGTCGACAATTACGATGCGTGCTACCTTCCCGACGGGGCGCTCCTGTTCAGTTCGACGGCCTGTTTTGTTGGCGTCCCGTGCGTGACCGGGTCGTCGCATGTGTCCCATCTATTCCGGTACGAACCCGAGACCGGGGCCATCCGCCGGCTCACGTTCGAGCAGGACCACAACTGGTGCCCGGCCGTCCTCAACAACGGCCGGGTGCTGTATCTCCGCTGGGAGTATTCGGATCTCCCGCATTTTGTGTCGCGGATTCTCTTTCACATGAACCCCGACGGCACCAATCAGGCGGAGTATTACGGCAGTAATTCCTACTGGCCCAACGGGCTGTTTTTCGCCCGGCCGGCGCCCAATCATCCCACCCTGGTTGCCGCGATCGTCAGTGGCCACCACGACGTGCCGCGGATGGGCGAGCTGGTGCTCATCGATCCCGCCCGGGGCCGCGCACAGGCCGGCGGCGTGGTTCAACGCATCCCGGGACGGGGCCAACCGGTCGAGCCCGTCATCCGCGACGGGCTGGTGATGAACAGCTGGCCGAAGTTCCTGCATCCCTGGCCGCTGAGCGACAAATACCTCCTGGTTGCATCGAAACCTGCCCCGGAATCGAAGTGGGGCATCTATCTCGTCGACGTGTTCGACAACATGACGCTGCTTAAAGAGATTGACGGTTACGCGCTGCTGGAGCCGTTGCCGTTGCGGCCGGCGCCGCGCCCGCCCGTCATCGCGCCGCGCGTAAACCTGGCCGATCCCGAAGCGACGGTGTATCTCACCGACGTGCACGGGGGGCCCGGTCTGGACGGCGTCCCTCGCGGCACGGTCAAGCGGTTGCGACTCTTTACGTACCATTTTGCGTACCACAACATGGGCGGCCAGGTGAACCGCGTAGGTCTCGACGGCCCCTGGGATATCAAACGTGTGCTGGGAACCGTGCCGGTGGAATCCGACGGGAGCGCGCTGTTTCGGGTCCCCGCCAACACGCCGATCTCGATTCAGCCGCTGGATGCGGAAGGCAAGGCGCTTCAGTTGATGCGGAGCTGGTTGGTGGGGATGCCGGGAGAGGTGGTTTCGTGCGCGGGCTGCCACGAACCGCAGAACGTTACCCCACCCGCCCGCAACACGCTTGCCGCCCGGCGGCCCCCCAGTCCGATCACGCCGTGGTACGGACCCACGCGCGGTTTCGCGTTCACGCGGGAAGTCCAGCCCGTGCTTGACGCCTACTGCATTGGATGTCACGACGGCCGCGAGGACCGCCCGGACTTTCGCGATGCCCCGCCGGTGCATCCGCCCGCCGGCCAGGAAGCCTATTCCACGGGTTCGAAGTTCACGCCCGCGTATCTGGCGCTTCGGGCGTATGTCCGCACGAGCACGATCGAGAGCGACATGCACCTCCTCACGCCGTGCGATTTTCACGCCGATACCTCGCGCCTGGTGCGCCTGCTGTCGAACGGGCACCATGGCGTCGAGCTCTCTCCGGAAGCCTGGGACCGGCTGATCACGTGGATTGATCTTAATGCGCCCGCGCACGGCACGTGGCATGAAATCGTGGGCGAGGAGCTGGTCAATCACCAGCGCGACCGCCGCCGCGAACTCTTGAAACGGTATGCGGGCATTGACGAAGACCCCGAAGCGATCCGCGAGCTCCCCGTGCTGGCCGATGAACCCGCGGCCGCGCCGGTTCCGGCGGCAGCGACTCCGGAACCGGAGGCCGCGCCGTCGGGACTGCCCGAACCGCCCCTCGCGGATGCGGCGGCCCCGGGCGCCCTCCGCGCCATCGAGCTCGCGCCGGGCATTTCCCTCGACTTGGCGTTCGTTCCGTCCGGCGCCGTCTCCCCAGGCAGCGACGCGGGCCATTCGCCGGGACGTCCCGTGCACGGCGCCGCTATCCCGCGCGGTTTCTGGATGAGCCGCCACGAAATCACCAACGAGCAATTCGCGGTATTCGAGCCGACGCACGACAGCCGCCTGGAACACGGCGATTTTCTTCAGTTCAGCGTCGAGGAGCGCGGCTACCCCCTGAACGGCCCGCAACAGCCGGTGGTGCGCGTTTCGTGGGAGGAGGCCATGCGTTTCTGCGAATGGCTGGCCCGGCGCACGGGGGAGGCCGTCACGCTGCCGTCCGAGGCCGAATGGGAGCACGCCTGCCGCGCCGGCGCCCCGACGCCGATGTGGTATGGCGATGCCGGCGCCGATTTCGCCGCTTTCGCGAATCTTGCCGATGCCCGTTTCTCGCAGATCGACACGTTTGCCCCCTGGGACCTCCCTTCGGGTGCGCTATACCCCTACCGGCCGGCCATCCATGATGTGGACGACGGATTCCGCGTGTCCGCCCCGGCGGGCTCGTTCGAACCGAATCCGTGGGGCCTGTTTGATATGCACGGGAACGTGGCGGAATGGACCCGGAGCGCCTGGAGGGCGGGACCGGGTGTCGCCGCCGGGAACGGGCGGGACGCCTCCGATTCGCTCGAAAAGCGCGTCGTGCGCGGCGGGTCGTGGTATGACCGCCCCGCCGGGGCCACGGCGGCCAGCCGGTATGCCTATCACCCCTGGCAGAAGGTCTACGACACCGGTTTTCGCGTCATCGTCTGTCCGCCCTGACGCCGCGTGGGGCCGGCGCTCCGGGTGTGCCCGTCATAGCGGAGCTGCGGTGGTTTGACACGCTCCGGCGGCCTTGTTATCCTCCTCCCAGCAGTTGTTGTAATACGTTCCACAGGTGGCATTTTTCTGCAACCGGACAGCTTCCTGATGGCCATGGCGCATGAAACATCCCCGTGCCGGGTAGCGATCCGCGTTCGGGGCACGATTTACCGGAGGCGCGTCCGGAAATCCCGCAAGGACGTGGAACCCGGTGTTTCAGCCGGGCATTCCGGCGGCCCTGGGAACGCCATTCACGGCACGGTCTCCGGCTGGCCCGGTGCGGACGCAATGGGCTTCGTCATGCCCCGGCGGCGCGGACACGGAACGGGATAGAGGCCCGGGGGCTCCCTCGGGAAACACGTTGGATTAAAGGAGGATACGAACGATGGCAGGCGCGAAGTTTCACCATTTTGGCGTACCCACGACCCAACAGGCCGGGAAGGAAGAGTATCTCGAGGGCGCGAAGGTCTACATCACGAATGCGGATGAACATCCGTTCCACATTGAATTCCTGCGTTTTGACAAAGACAGCCCGATGCATCCGGACGTTCAGAACACGCCCCATGCGGCCTTTATGGTCGACAACCTTGACGAGGCCATCCAGGGCCGCACGGTCATTGTCGAGCCGTTCGACGCCAACCCGTCGCTGCGCGTAGCCTTCATCAAGGACGGGGACGCCGTGCTCGAACTGATGGAAGCCAGGTGACCCGTCCGGGAACCGGTACGGATACTGAACCAAGGGGGAGCAAGCCGTCATGGCAATGAAGAAGTTTATCAACGATCCCGATCACCTCGTCAACGAGCTGCTGGCGGGTTTTGTGCTGGCCAATGCGAACAAGGTGGCGCTGACAGGCAACAATCTGGTCGTGCGGGCGCAGCCGAAACCCGCAAACAAGGTGGCCGTGGTCACGCTGGGCGGGAGCGGGCACGAACCCGCGCTGAGCGGATTTGTGGGCGAGGGCATGCTCGATATCAGCGTTCCGGGCGAGATCTTCGCCGCGCCCGGGCCTCCGCGCGTGTTCGAGGCGCTCAAATTGGCCAACCGCGACGCGGGGGCGCTGCTGGTCGTCCTGAATCACGAAGGCGATGTGATGACCGCCGGTATCGCGATGGAAATGGCCGAGAAAGAAGGCCTCAACGTGAAACAGGTTCTGACCCATGAAGACATCTCGGCGCCGTCGCGGCAGGATCCCCGGGACCGGCGCGGGCTGGTGGGCTGTTTCCCGGTAATCAAGGTGGCCGGCGCCGCCGCGGAACAGGGCCGGCCGCTGGACGAGTGCCTCGCCATCGCCGAGCGCATGGAACGCAACATGGCCACGCTCGCGGTCGCCGTTACGGGCGCGACGCATCCCTCGACGGGCAGCGTGATCGCGGAGGTGCCCGAGGCCGACATGATTGTCGGCATGGGCCAGCACGGGGAGGCCGGCGGGGGGCAACAGCCGCTCAAGAGCGCCGATGAAACGGCCGCAATCATGATCGACGCCCTGTGCGAGGACTTGGGGGCGAAGGCCGGCGACCGGCTGCTCGTGATGATCAACGGGGTCGGCTCGACAACGCTCATGGAACAGTATCTGGTGCTTAACGGTGTGAAAAAGGCCCTGGATGCGAAGGGCATCGGTTTGGCGCGCGCGATCGCGGGCGAGTTTCTTACGGTGCAGGAGATGGGCGGCTTCCAGATGTTTGCCGCGAAGATGGACGACGAGCTGCTGGCCCTGTGGGACGCCCCCTGCAACACGCCGGCGCTGGTTGTGAAATAGGCTCTGGGACGACAGAACGATGGTGACCTGCGAGCGATGGGTGGCGATGGTGCGCGCGGCGGCCGGGCAGGTGCGCGCCAGCCAGGAACTGCTTTCGAACCTGGATTCGCACGGCGGCGACGGCGATCACGGCACCACGATGGTCCGCGCCATGAACTGCATCGAGCAGGCCGTCGCGCAAGACCGGTCGTCGTCGATGCCGGACCTGTTGCGCGCCATCGGCTGGGCGGTCATGGGCGTTGACGGCGGCGCGACGGGCCCGCTTTTCGGGACGTTTTTCATGAGCATGTCGGATGCGGCGTCCGGAGACGCGGCGCTTGACGCGCGGGGGCTGGCGGCGGCGTTTGCGGCGGGTCTGGCGGGCGTACAGAAGCGTACCCGCGCCCGGGTGGGCGACAAGACGATGCTCGATGCCCTGGTGCCGGCGGTGGAGGCCGCCCAGGCGGCCGCGGACTGCGGGGGCTCGGTCGAAGACGTGCTGCGAAGCGCGTTCGAGGCCGCCCGCGCGGGCGCGGAAGGCACGAGTGCGTTGCAGGCGCGGTTTGGCCGCGCCAAAAACATTGGCGAAAAGAGCATTGGACAACCCGACGCCGGGGCAACCTCGGTTTCGCTCTTGTTCAAGGGGTTTTTGGAAGGAGTGACATCACATGCCTGATGCGGACAAGAAGACCGGCGACAAGGAGAAGGATTTCGGGATCGGCATTCCGCAGGAGACGCCCGGGTTTTTCCTCAAGGGCAGCGCCCATCTTGACTGGGGGATGAAACACCGGCTCGCGCGCATTTTCAATCCCAAGAGCGGGCGGACGGTCATGCTGGCGTTTGATCACGGCTACATCATGGGGCCGACGTCCGGCATTGAACGGATCGACCTCAGCATCCCCCCGCTGATTGACTACGTGGACTGCCTGATGTGCACGCGCGGGGCCTTGCGCACCTGCATCCCGCCCGAGACCAACAAGCCGGTGGTCATGCGGTGCAGCACCGGGGCCACGGTGCTCAAGGATCTCAGCGACGAGGTGATCGGGGTGACGGTCGAAGATGCCCTGCGCATGAACGCGGCCGCGGTGACCACGCAGGTCTGCATCGGCGCGACGCACGAACGCGAAACGCTCGAAAACCTGGCGTACCTGATCAACGAGGGCAACAACTACGGCGTTCCGACGCTCGGCGTCACCGCCGTGGGTAAGGAACTTGTGCGCGACGCCCGGTATCTGGGCCTTGCGTGCCGGGTGGTCGCGGAACTGGGCGCGCATTTCGTGAAGACGTATTACTGCGAACCCGATTTCGAGGAAGTCGTGGCGGGATGTCCCGTCCCGATCGTGATTGCGGGCGGCAAGAAGCTCCCGGAGAAAGAGGCCCTCGAAATGGCGTACAAAGCGATCAGCCAGGGCGCCATGGGCGTGGACATGGGCCGCAACATCTTCTGCGCGGATGACCCCGTCGCGATGGTGCAGGCGGTGCGCCAGGTGGTTCACGAGAACGACACGCCGGCGAAGGCGTTTGACCTGTACGAGACCCTGAAACACGAACACGCGAAGTGACCGCCCCTGTGAATGAGGCCGGACGCGCAGGACGCGGTGCGCGCACCGAAGCAGGAGGAACCGGGTGATGATTCACATGACCAGGCGACAAATGATAGGCGGCGTTGTAGCCGGCGCGGCAATGTCTGCCGTTGGCGGGCGCGCACGCGCAAGCGAGGTGAACATGCTGAATAACAAGGATTTCTACAAGGCGGATGGCGGTTTTGACGCCGCGGCGGCGAAGGAAGCCTATTACGACATGATGCGGCGGTTCAATTACCCCATCGTCGACCGGCTCAAGGGCGAGGAGTTCTGGGCGGTCGATTTTGGTCTGGGTAAGTTTACCGAAGTGGGTATGGCGGGCATTTTCTGGCTGAATGTCAAGGAGCACGACTTTTTCGGCCACGAGATCTATCTGTTGCCCGGCCAGATGATCCCCGAACACCGTCATCTGAAGACCGAGGAGGCGCGGCCGAAAATGGAAGGCTGGCACACCCGTCATGGCTTTGTCTGGACGTACGGCGAAGGCGAACCCAATCCGGGAGACGTCGAGCGCATTCCGCCCAGTCACCGCGATATCGCCAAGGCCCGGCGCGCCCTCAAACTGATGCCCGGCGAGGTGACCTGGCTGCCCGTGGCTGAACAGTGGCATTCCATGCTGGCGGGGCCCGAGGGCGCCATCGTGACCGAGTATGCGTCGTACCACGACAACGCCGCCCTTCGGTTCACGATTCCGAACGCGAAACTGTAGGCCGGAAGCATGCGCAGGAGACGGGCCGTGCACCCGCCCTGCTGGATGGACCTGGAAGGTTTGTGCGAGCGGGCGTAGAGGCGCCGGAAACGGCGGCCGCGCGCCCGCACAACAAGAGGACATCGAGAACCGTGAGCCCTTTCCAAACCAATGCCCTGCGGATGGGTGTGTTTCTGACGTGCCTGGCTTGTGCGGTTGCGGCCGCGGCTGCGGCCGGCGAAGGCGGCGGCTCCCTGTATGTGAAGCACGAGACCTGGTCCGCGACCATGACCGCCGCGCGGCAGGCGTTCCAGGCCGCCGGGAATGACCCGGCTCTCGAGATCGGGCCGTGGCATACGACCGGCGCGTTGAAGGCGGACGGCTTTGCCCACGCGCTGTTCCCCGAGCAGGGGGTCGATCTGCAGGCGAAAACCGCCGACGGCAAACCGCTCTGGACGCCGCAACCGGACTGGAAAGACGGCGGGGTCATCAATCTGCCCGGCGGCGACTCGCAGTCGACGTATCTGTTCCGCACCATCCAGGCGGCCGGCCCCGTCACATTGACGGCCAGTTTTGGAAGCGACGACGGTCTCGAGGTCTGGTTCAACGGCGAGAAGGCCGTTTCGACGGACGTGCCGCGGGTGGCCGCTCCCAATCAGGATCGGACGGCCCTCTCGTTGAAACCGGGGGAGAACCGCCTGCTCCTGAAGATTTACAACCGGAGCGGTGGGCATGCGTTCTTTTTTGCGCTCGCCGACCAGCGGCTCGATGCGATCTGGCGCCAGATGGCCGCCGATTTCCCGCGCCAGGCCCGGTGGTTTGAGCAGAGTGTCGGAGGCGACGGCGTGATGGCCTGGTTCCGTCTCACTTCGACCGCGGCCGAGGAGCGCATCGTCACGGACGCGTTGGACCGCCTGGACGGTCTGGCCGACGGGCTTAAGAACGAATTGGGCGCGCTGAAAGCGGAAGCGGCGTCCGCCCATGACTCGCGCTGGCTGACCCTGTTCGAGCGCGCGCGTCTTGCCTCCGACAACGTGGATCTCCTGAACAGAGTCAACCTGGCGGCGGTACGGCGCGCGGTCGACGACCTGCGGACGGCCTACCCCGGCCAGTACCCCAATGGCCCGGCGCTGGCCGAGCGCATTGCCGCGCTGGAGGCGACGGTCCAGCAGGCACGCCAGGCCCTGCTCGAAGCCCGGCCCGGCGCGGAGAACGCCCTCGGCGAGGCGGCCGTTCAGGCGGCCGCGTTGCAGCGCGAAGCCCTGCTGGCCAATCCGCTGCTCGATTTTGACCGGCTGCTTCTCATTAAACGCGCGGAAGGCAACCTGGGCCTGCCGCAGAACTGGCAGGGCAACTGCGCGGTAGCGCGCGCGGGCTACGACAACGAGATCTGCGTGATGAGCCCGGTGGCTCCCGACGGCGCCCTGAGCACGTTCTTCAAGCCCGAGGGTTCGCGGTTCGTGGGCGATGTGGATCTGCATTTCGACGGCAGCAAGATGCTGGTATCCATGCCCGGGTCTCATGACCGCTGGCAGATCTGGGAACTGGGCGCCGACGGTTCCGGGCTGCGCCAGGTGACGCCGGGCGCGTATCCGGATGTCGACAACTACGATGCGTGTTATCTGCCCGACGGCCGGATCGTGTTCGCGTCCACCCGGTGCTTCCAGGGGATTCCCTGCGTGGCGGGGTCGGATGCCGTGGCCAACCTGTGCATCATGCATCCCGACGGCACGGGCATCCGCATGCTCTGTTTTGATCAGGACCACAACTGGTGCCCGACCGTGCTCAACAACGGCCGGGTCCTGTTTTCCCGGTGGGAATACTCGGATACGCCCCACTACTTCTCGCGCCTGCTGTTCCACATGAATCCGGACGGCACCAATCAGATGGAGTATTACGGCAGCAACTCGTTCTGGCCAAACTCGATTTTCTATGCCCGGCCGATACCGGGCCACCCGACCAAGGTCGTTGCCATTGTTTCCGGCCATCACGGCGTGGCCCGCATGGGCGAGCTCACGGTATTCGACCCCGCCGTGGGACGGCGCGAGGCGGATGGCGCGGTGCAGCGCATCCCCGGCTACGGCGAGTCCGTCGATCCGGTCATTGCCGACCAGCTTGTTGCGGATTCCTGGCCGAAATTCCTGCACCCGTATCCCCTGAACGACAAGTATTTTCTCGTGTCGTGCAAACCGTCCCCCGAGGCCCTGTGGGGGATCTATCTCGCCGACATCTTTGACAACCTGGTGCTGCTCAAGGAGGAGCCCGGATTCGCGCTGCTGGAGCCGGTGCCCTTCCGGGCCACGCCGGCGCCGCCCGCGATCCCGGACAAGGTGCGCCTTAATTCGAAGGAGGCCACGGTCTATCTCGCGGACATCTACGAGGGGGACGGGCTGAAAGACATCCCGCGCGGGACCGTCAAGAAACTCCGGCTCTATGCCATGCACTATACCTACAATAAAATGGGCGGGCACATGCACATCGGGGTGGAAGGCCCCTGGGACGTGCACCGCATTCTCGGCACCGTGCCCGTGTTCGAAGACGGGTCGGCGGTGTTCACCGTGCCCGCGAATACCCCGATTGCGGTGCAGCCGCTCGACGAGCGGGGCCGCGCGCTGCAGGTCATGCGGAGCTGGTTCACGGCGATGCCGGGCGAGGTCCTGTCCTGCGTTGGCTGCCACGAACAACAGAACATGGGGCCGCCTGTAACGCGGAGCCTGGCCTCGCGCACGCCGCCGGTGGCGATTGAACCGTGGTATGGGCCCGCGCGCGGGTTCAGTTTCAAGCGCGACGTTCAACCGGCGCTGGACCAGTTCTGCGTGGGCTGTCATCAGGGACAGGAAGGGCGTCCCGATTTCGCCCGCAAAGACGAGAACGGGTGGAACAACTTCACGCCCGCGTATTTGGCGCTGCACCCCTACGTCCGGCGGCCCGGGCCCGAGAGCGACTACCATCTGGCGATGCCGATGGAATGGCACGCGGGCACGAGCGAGCTCGTTCAGATGCTCGAAAAAGGCCATTTCGGCGTAAAACCGGACGCGGAGGCGTGGGACCGGCTCTTCACGTGGATCGATCTCAACGTGCCCGATCACGGGACGTGGCATGAACAGCAGCCCATTCCTAACAATTTCGACAAGCGCCGGGACTACATGCTGGCCACGTACGCCAATCGCACGGACGATTTTGAGGCCATCCCCGAGGGTCTCGGCGCTCCGCGCGCGTTCGTCGCGCCCGAACCGGCGGCCGTGAAGCAGAGCGCCGCGGTGCGCGTCGAGGGCTGGCCGTTCTCGAGCGAAGCGGCGCTGGCCCTGCAGCGCGCCGCGGCAGGCGCCGTGACCGCGGCCGACGCGGCCGGCGAACCGCAGCGTAAGACCGTCGAGCTTGGCGACGGGGTGACGATGGACTTCGTGCTCATCCCCGCGGGGGACTATGTAATGGGTAGCGGGGCCGGGGCGCTGGACGAACAGCCTCCGTGCACAGTGACCATAGACCAGCCTTTCTGGATGGGCGTCACCGAGGTGTCGAACGCTCAGTTCGCGCGTTTCAACCCCGAGCATGATACGGGGACCATCGATCAGCACAACAAAGACCACACCCGGCCGGGATACGCCGCCAACCTGCCCGGCCAGCCCGCGGCGCGGGTCTCTTGGGATGAAGCGATGGCGTTCTGCGAGTGGCTGAGCGGCCATGCCGGCCTTGCCTGCACCCTGCCAACCGAGGCGCAATGGGAGTGGGCGTGCCGGGCCGGTTCGGATGCCCCGTTCTT
>LSQX01120153.1_pt1 | contig 16228 bp, 5 predicted proteins | sample 654561 | NCBI WGS metagenome assembly LSQX01 (sample SAMN04489861, study PRJNA283612) | anaerobic digester metagenome | isolation source: 4 biogas reactors fed with cattle manure at either 37C or 55C with and... | place: Denmark: Kongens Lyngby | collected 2014 | reverse complement strand
AGATTTACCGCAATCAGGTTTTTTATATTCTTTGATTCCGATTCCCACCAAATAGCGTTATATATTTGTTCTTTTGTTGCCCCCTTATCGCCCGCATCGAGAAGAAAGGCCAAAAGCTCCCGTTCCTTTTTGGTTCTGAATTTCAAAAGGTTTTGCTTGTTTCTGTCCTGATAAACGGTAAAGGCTCCCAATGTTTCTATATATATTTTTTTTTGGCGGTATCCGCTGAATTCCATCATCTGTTTTGTAAATTCAGGCTCGATTCCCTTGTTATATGCAAATTCAAGGACCGGATCATAAGCCTTCCGGAACCTGAAGTATTCATAGATTCCATTATCTGAACAAAGCTTAAGATAACGCTCTGTCAACCGTATTGAATTTTCATAATCCTGTGTTACTATTGCCGCTCTTGCAAGTACTCCGTATGAGAGCGTGGAATGAAGGAGCATACCGGAATTCTCTCCTATTTCTATACACATTTTAGCACATTTTACTGCGTTCGGATAATCGGATATGGCGGAAAAGTATCCCATAAGTCTGGCAAGGACAAGACTTTTTAAATAGGCTCCGGCTTTATCAAGATTTTCAAAAATTTCCCCAACAACATCTTCCTTCGGGCTATTCGTAAAAATTATGCTGTAGGTAAGCCGTTGCATTTTAACCCAGTGCAGCTGAAAATTGGTTTTACGGTAAAGGGGTGCATACTCATTCGCAAGGGTAAAATACTTTACGGCGGTTTCATAGGATACTTCTTCGCCAATCATTTTGTCTATAAAGGTATTCTGATAGTGAATTTCAGCTGCCAGCAGGTAGCCTGCCCACATTTCTTCATAGTTTCCGGTATTTCTGAGCCGCTTAAGTTCTTCAGTCAGTACTAGCAATGAACGGCTTCTTTGTCCCATCATCTGGTAGGTCTTGGCAACATATATGCCGGTGCTGTGCATACCTAAATAGTTAAGTTCATCTTGGGGAATTTCAAGGGATTTTTCGTAATAATAAACCGACTCCTTCATATTGCCTGCAAAAAAATGGATTGTGCAAAGATACCTTTCAAACCAGCGCATAACCTTAATACTCCCGGCACTACCGCAGCTTTCTATCATATGACGCGCAAGACCATAAGCCTTATCTATCTGTGAATTCCAACATAGGTTGTACAGCTTTTCGATGACTACGGAATAAGCCAGTTCCCCGGTTGGATCGTCAAGTATTCCTATAAGCACATCAAGGAGAGCGTTTGATTCCTCGAATGAAACGAAATTACGAAGAACCCTTGCCTTATGTATCATAGCCTCAAAATAAAGCTCCTTATCATCTGTATTTATTAAAGGTATGGACGCGTTAAGACAAGCTTTGGCCTCTACAAAATTTCCCAAGACGGACAAAAAAGCACCCTTGGCGACAAGAATTGCCGGGTTTTGCTCAACCGTCCTGCCATCCAGAGCCCCAAACCATATACGAAGTTCGTTATAATTGCCTGTTTTTATGTAATCCCTGTAGCATAAGATAATTATATTTATAAGAAGCTCATTATCTTTCGCTTCAATAGCGTGGCGGGCTGCCCTTGAAAACTGCTTATTTTCAAAATAGTAACGGGCGGCTTTATGCTTCAGTAAAAGCATCTGGTTAATATCTGCCGATTCCATAAGGCTGCTTCTGAAAAGCGCGTGGTAGCGATAAAACCCGTCCCCTGTTTTGATGGTGAAAATATTTCTGGATACAAGGCTTTCCAGCATGAGCCTTGTATTTTTTTTGTTTAGGACATTATCCAGCATCTTTGCGTCCAGCACATCAAAGCAGGCGGATTTTTTAAGAAAATCCACCATGTCGGAATTAAGGTTTTCAATGCATTCGCGGAATAAGTAGGCATACAAGGTTTCTTTACCGTAGGAAGTAATGTTGTCAATGGGTATACCGTTCTCCATCAATACCTTGAATGAATATATGGCTAAAGGCCACCCCTCTGTGGAAGCATAAATATCCGGGTCATTAAAACCCAAGATATCGACGATTTCTTCTCGTGTAAAAGCAAGGTCCTTTTGGGTCAGCTCAGTGATGCTGCCTTTTACCTTGAAGGACAAAAAATCCTGTGGAGGAGCTTCTCTGCTGCCGATGCAAAGCCTTACATTGTCAGGCAGATATTTTATGAGGAAGGCTATTAGCTTTTTAATCTCATTATCTTCAATTGTGTGCAGATCGTCCATGAATGCGATGAAGTCACCGGAAATGTTTTCAATGCTGCAAACAAGTGCACCTGCAAGCATGGAGATGAAATTGCTCTTTTCGGAAAAGGGCAGGTATTCCGAGACGGAGAAGTCAAATTCAGGGAATGTATGTTTTATAGCTTCGCAGAGGGTATTGATAAAGGTAAAAATATCGTTTTCACTGTCTAAAGACAGCCACACGGCGTTTTCTACGCTGCGTGCAACCTGAGACAGAAGGGTCGTCTTGCCGTGACCGGCACCGGCATGGATATATACAATCTTTGCATGACTGCGAAGAATGGCATCTATTAAATTTTTGCGTACGATTTCTCCTGTTGCGGCTTTAGGAATCGTCAACTTTGCGCTTGGTATATTAAACATGCTCATACACCTCGACTAATTTAATAAATACAGTTTAGCATAAAGTTAGGAAATTCGCAATTACTCCTAATAAAAATTGTCGAAAAATATAAAAAAATATAAAAAAATGCACTTATGTTCACTGTTTTGTTAATTACTTCTGTTTTATAATTATCAAAACATCAGTATGTACTTCTGCTGTTCGGATTGCCTCAAAAGAGATGTGTTTAACTTGAATACTTATATGATGAAAAATTCCATTATACGGGAGATAAAGAAGAGATTCTGATGTGGCAAACAAAGTTACGACAGAAGTACTGCATACAGATAAGTTCTTATATTTGTTAAAGAAGGAGGTCCAGTAGGATGAGAAAAGTATTATTTAGTATTATTTTAACAATAGGCCTAATGTTAAGTCTCATGCAGGGAGCAGCAATAAGGGCATACGCTGCTGAAGAGCACTTTCCGGCGGAAGACTCGGGCATGGCTCCTATAACGGGTACGAAAGATGCAGGTGTAAATGATTTTTATTCGGAGGAAGCAGAAAATGTAATAACGAACGGTGAAATGGGGTTTCTCGTCAACGGTGACCCATACGATTCGTTTCAAAAAGCCTTGGATGCCTGCAACGATGGTGGCAACCAAATCATCAGCTTCGGGTCTGCCGACAATCCGCTGGAAATTTATGAGGTGTCATACTATACAGGAAATGCCCTGGTCAGCGCCGTCTATCAGGGAAGCCTTGTGATTAAAGAAGCAACTCCGGATACGTCATACGGACTGACCATTCCTGACGAAGTTGATGTGAAATTTTCCGGTCTGACTATTAGTTCAGCCTCTGATATGGACAATTATGATTTTTTCATGGTATATATCAATGGCGGCAGGCTGACAATTGAAGAGGGAACGGTGATAAATGCTGATGAGCCCTGGACCACGGCTGTATACATTAATTCGGGCGGGCTTACCGTGAACGAAGGGGTAATCAGTACAACAGACGATTACGCTACCTGTATAACTAACTGGGACAGCGGAGCGGTACTTATCCAAGGAGGGACAATTACCTCGGACAGTGCGCTATACAGCGTCGGAAACTATGGTTCAGGACCTCTGATAATAAGCGGAGGGAGCATTTCCAATTCCGATGTCGAAGCCATTTATAGCCAGGGCAGTGGAGAGATAAATATCAGCGGCACGGCTAAGATATCTTCGGATAATCACTACGGCATCAATAACAGTGACATTGCGGCAATTAATATCAGCGGCGGTGAAGTCATCGGTAAGAATTATGGTATATTCAACAGTTACGGGGCTATAGAAATATCAGGCGGGACTGTTAGTGCGACCGGGGCAAACGGGACGGCAATTTATAGCTATGACAATGTGGTGGATATCAGCGGCGGTACGGTCGAGGGAGCTACAGGTATTTGGTCATATGGGAGAATAATCGTCTCTGGTGATGCTTTGATTAAAGGAACAGATTCATGTGGAATCTTAAGCTTTAACAGCAGCCGGGATATCGATAGTCCAGCGGTGGAAATAAGCAACGGTACAGTGGAAGGGGCACACAATGCGATTGATAATGAATCCGACGGATTGGTCAGGATAACCGGCGGAAATATCACTGGAGGCGAAATGAGCGCCATTTTAAACTACTATGACGGTCTAATAGATATCAGCGGGGGAAAAATATCAGGCGGCGATGAGGCTGTAATTTATAATTTTTCCACCGGATATATCGAAATATCCGACATGGCGGAACTCCATTCTGATGGGGAAAATATGATCAAACTTATGAAAACGGATGACTGTGACGCCTCTTACATAGATCTTTTTGGAAACAAAATCTATGGTCATGACATGGCGAACATCCTGCTGAAGGGCAAGCGTGTTATCGGTGAAGGTTATATGGTGAATTCAGCAAACTATACCGACGCCTCCTTGAGTGCAGAGGATTATGAACCCTCCACTTATACCCTAGCCTTCTGGGCAAGTGATGCGGCACGGACCCTTGAGATCGGCTCAGGCGATGGGAGTAACATTGGTGATTTGACAAGCGGAGGAAACAGCGCAATCTATGCCCATGTCGCTTTGTCGTCCTTCTACTTCGACGTGCCGGGATTAGGTTCGTTTACTGATAACGATGAGAGCAAAAATGTTATTGCCGGTGAGTTAAGCTGGACCATACCGGTGGATACAAGCGGTATCACCGGTTATAAGGTCTACTGGGGCAATAACAGCAAGGAAAAACTTTCTGCCGATGCACTATACACAGTTATAGGCGCAGATAATTGCTACCAGGAAGTTCCTGATGGTACCCCTCTCCCGGACGGCGCCGAGTATTTTCTTATTTATAGTTACGGGGCGACAGGAGAAAGCTATGACTTTCTCGCGATACCGATTGTGGACAATATCGTCTATGCTCAGACACCAGGTATTAATACCCAACCAACCGGTGTTACCGTAAGCATAGGTGAGACAGCAACATTTACGATAATTGCTTCAGCTCCGGACGGAGGGAGTCTGTCCTATCAGTGGCAAATAAAATCTGGTTCAAAATGGATAGATCTGAGTGAGGCAGCCACCAGCTCGTCCTATACCACACCAGTTGCTACCTATACGGATAACGGTACCCAATACCGATGCGTCGTAACAAATAGCAAGAACGGGACTACAGCGACAGTTAATTCCAATGCAGCAACACTGACCGTTAATCCGGACACCATTACGGCGGCAAGTGTAACAGGCATAGTGGCGCCTTCTGCTGGAGAATCGCCAATAACAGTGGGGAACCTGACAGCAGGAAACGAAAGCTACACAGTAGTGACAAGACTTACATGGGAGAATAGTGATGGGACGCCGGCAACATTAACGGCAGAAGGAAAATTCAAGGCAGCCTGGACCTACCAGGCAGAGATTGAGATGACTGCAGCAGAAGGGTACAAATTCCAAGCATTGACTCCGACAGTAAATACAGGAACGGCAGCAAGCGGAACCCTTGACGGGGAAGGCAGCATGTTAACTTTTATAATTACCTTTGCTCCGACGGAAGCACTGGCGGCAACAGGAATCTCAGTAAATATTCAGCCTGCGAAGCTTATTTATGCAGAAGGAGAAGCCCTTGACATTTCAGGACTTAGGGTTACCTTGGCGTATAAAGACGGAAGTACTGCCAATATAGGACATGAGCAGTTGGCTGCCAATAACATTACAGTTAACCCTGAAAACGGAACAATAATGTCGGCGGAGGAACATAATGGACAAACTATTACGCTTACCTGCAACTCCCATACGGCAACAACTGACTCATTAACGGTATATACGTATACAATAAACCTCTCTGAGACCGATACGTTTACATTTACCCCACAAAGAGCAGGTTATTCATCGGTGACACCGCTTACGGTAACTGTTACAAGAACAGGTACAGGTGTTATCACAAACTTAGCAGCAGCACTGAGCGGAATTAATTCAGATGCCTTTATATTGGGAGAGTTGGACACTACAACCTTAGACAATACAGTTACATCCGCTGCATTTACTGTAAAACCTAATGATGGTTTAGCTGCGGGTAATTACAGTGCAGTGGTAACAGTAACTTCGGATCATAGCGTTAAAAAGGAATTTGAAATAAGATTTACGGTAAACAGACAATCTGCAAGCAGTGTCACAAATACAAGTGTAAAGGATGGATTTGATATACTTATTAACGGCAAGGCAGTAACCTCAGCTACGGCAACCACCATCCTGGAAGGGAATAAAACGGTTACGTCAGTTGTTGTGGATGATAAAAAAGTTGAAGAAAAATTAGAGCATGAAGGTAAAAATTCTGTAGTTACCATACCGGTTATAAACGGTTCAGATACAGTGATTGGTGCACTGAAGGGTCAGACCCTTAAGATTATGGAGAACATGGAAGCTGTTTTTGAAATAAAAACTGAAAATGTATCATATATAATTCCGGCTTCCCAATTAAATATTGATGGTTTTTTAGCCCGGTTGGGAGAACAAATAGAATCAAAGGATGTTGATGTTTGCGTTAAAATATCCGAACCTGACTCAGATTCTGTTAAAATTGTCGAAGATACCGCAAGCAAAAACAACTATCAAATTATCGTTAAACCCATTAAATTTGAAATCACCTGTACAAACGGAGACAAGACAGTAGAGGTTTCCAAATTTAATGCATATGTGGAAAGGCTTATTGCAATACCTGAAGGCGTGAATCCGTCAAAAATTACTACAGGCGTCGTTGTGAATCCCGACGGAACCTTCTCCCATGTGCCTACGGTCATCACAATGATAGACGGTAAATATTATGCAAAAATAAACAGCTTGACCAATAGTATGTACTCGGTAATTTATAGCCATAGAACATTTAATGATGTTGAAAACCATTGGGCACAAAAAGATATTCTTGATATGGCTTCAAGATTGATTATCAGCGGAGCAGGAAATGATTTATTCGAGCCTGAGCGCAGTATAACAAGGGCGGAATTTGCAGCAGTTATGGTCAGAGCATTAGGTCTTGGACCTGAGGAATATAAGAATGATTTCTCAGATGTCAAATCAGGTGACTGGTATAGCGGATATATTTCAACAGCATCATACTATGGCTTAATTAAGGGTTATGATGACGGAACATTTAAACCTGACAAAACTGTTAGTCGTCAGGAAGCTATGGCTATTTTAGTGCGGGCTATGGATATTACCAAACTTGGTGAAGAGCGTGAGACAGGTACAAACACCATTCTTTCAACATTCGATGACAATACCGATGTTTCAGACTGGGCAAAAGACCCTATAGCAAAATGTCTAATAACAGGTGTCGTTACCGGCCGGAACAATGGCTGTATAGCACCTTTGGACGGCATTAAAAGAGCGGAGGCTGCAATCATGGTGCGAAGACTCCTTATCAATTCAAATCTGATTAATTAATGAGTATTTGTGAGATTTGAGTGCCAAAATACGGACACCTAAAAGGAGCGAAAGATTTTTAACTCTGCCCTTAGCTCATAAAGTGAGGTGAATACAGAATGGTGACTGATGACATAAGGAAAATTCCGGACGGGGAGTGTGGAGTGAGCGAGGAAAAGTTTCCTTGCTTGGGAAGGTGCTTCAAAAAAAACAAGGCCATATTTATGGAGTCCTATGAAAAAATTTGTCCATACTGTGATATATCGACTTCTCTTCCTTACAGAGAAAATCTGAAGACAGTAACTATATTTGAATGCAGCATATTTGGCTATGGTACAAGGGTAACGGAATAAATACATAGACAAATAAATAATCATCTTGTATAGATAGTTTATAAAGTTGGAAAATTACAATAAAATCACTTGAATAAGGAGGAAAAAGTGAAAATTCATTTAAATAAGATAATATTGTTGATAATGACAATAATGTTAACTTTTCAAAGCATCGCATATGGGGAAGATATTTATTCCGATGTAAGCAATTCAGCAGAACATTTAGCTGATGTTCTTGTGAGTGAATACGGCGTTTCAGGAATACAATATGCTTTGATTTCTGACGGGGAAATTGTACTTTCCGGTACTTCGGGAATCTTTAACAAGGATAAGACCGGAACATTAGACAATCAATCATTGTTCGGAATAGGTTCAATAAGCAAAATGTTTACTGCTACTGCAGTTATGATACTTTCAGACCAAGGTAAAATAAACTTGGATGAGCCTGTCACAAACTATGTTCCGGAATTCAAAATGGCTGACCCCCGATACGAAGAAATAACCGTAAGGATGCTGTTAAACCATTCATCCGGTATTATGGGCAGTAATTTTCTTAAGAGCTTTCTATATGATTATCCGAGCACTTTTGCCCATGATAATTTATTGGCGCAACTTGCCAAAGAGCAGCTAAAAGCAGCTCCCGGAGAATTTTCAGGTTATTGTAATGATGGATTTACACTTGTAGAAATAATTGTTGAAAAAGTTAGCGGAATGAGCTTTTCAGAATTTATAAGGAAGAATATTACCGAACCCCTTGGCATGAATAATACATATACACCCATGGATGACTTTGACAGGAATCGCCTGGTAAGAACTTTTGTTAATGGTGAAGAAACCCTTGTTGACACAATCAATGTAATCGGAACAGGCGGAATATATTCGACGGCTGAAGACTTGTGCTGTCTGGGACAAGCATATACGAACGACCCCGGATACTTGCCTGCTGTTGATTTATTATCTCAGGATGCTAAAGTAATGACAATGCAAAAAGAGTATAAAAGAGGTTTCGGTCCTGATCAGAAGGAGGGACTTTTCGGCTACGGTTTAGGCTGGGATTCGGTAGATGCATACCCCTATAGTCAATATGATATTCAGTCTTTAATAAAGGGCGGCGATACACAATTATATCATGGAAGCATGATAGTACTGCCTGAATACAATATGGTTTTTGCGGCTTTGTTATCCGGCGGTTCCAGCTTATACGGCCAAGTTATGGGTCATGTTTTGCTTCTTGAAACCCTGTTGGCTGAAAATGAAATTACTGAAATTATTCCGTCTATAGAGCTGCAACCACCTGTTTTATCCTTAATGCCTCAAGAATTAACTTCATATTCAGGCTTATATTCCAACAATACTGTAGTGGTGAATGTAAGTGTTGAAACTGATGGGAAAATTGACGTAACATCTTTATCCGACAAAAATCTGCCTGACGAAATTTATATTTATACTGCGGAAGGTGTGTTTGTAGATGAAAACGGCAGTAAACAGTTATCCTTTATAGAAGAATCAAACGGGAAAACCTATATACAAATCAAACAGATTTATAATTTCCCAAATTTAGGTCAAACGATATTAACTTCTTATCAATATGAGAAAACAGAGCCCAACAATATAGATGACAGGATACAAGGTTCCTGGGATGAAAGAAGTGGAACAAAATATTATCTTGTAAATGAGCATCCCCATTCCCAGGCTTATCATGTTCTGGAAGGCATATATTGTGAAATAATCACAAATGAAGAACTGCCCGGATATGTAGGGCAATTTAAAATCATTGATGAATATAAAGCAATCCAGGATATACAAATACCGAGTATGGCCGGACGGGATTTGGCAGATATAGAAATTCTTAACCTGGCCGGGAAAGAATATCTTATTTCAAACGATTATATATATATGAAAGAGAAAGACAGGGTGGATTTATATGCCGGGCAGAATGCCATATGCACAATCCGGGAGGATGGATATGCCAGGTGGTACACTGTAAACCAAAATGATACCGGCAAAACAATGATCGTTGATCTGCCGGAAAATGGGTCATTTGCTGTTTATAATGAAGAATCTTGCATATATTTTTCTGTTGTAGATGGCAATAAATCTGTAGTACTTCCCGAAAACGGCAAGATTGTTTTTATCGGCCAGTCTCCCGGTGACCGCTTTATTATCACCACCGATTATATTAAATTGTCGGACATGACCGATACTATAGTTCAAGAGGCCAAAACTTATACTGCTGAGGGATATGAGGCAACGATTGAAGCCGCCAGGAAGGCTGTGGCAAAAGAACTGTCAACCGGCATACCGTCAAGTGCGACTGTAGCCATCATGGTGGATGGCGAGATAGTTTATGCAGAAGGTTTTGGTCTCAGGGACCGTGCCGAAAACCTTACGGTAGATACAAAAACACAGTTTAATATAGGTTCCGTCAGCAAGATTTTTACAGCAGCCTCTGTCCTTATACTGGAGCAGGAAGGTGAGCTTTCCTTGGACAAGCCTGTCACAGACTATCTTCCCGATTTTACAATGAATGATTCCAGATATAAAGAAATCACCATTCGCATGCTGCTTAATCACACCTCAGGCTTACCGGGAACAAATATGAAGGATGGGTTTACTGCGGCAAAAAACAGGGACTACGTGAAGGAGACGCTTGAAAGCTTAAAAACTATGAGCCTGGTCAATGATCCGGGACAAATAAGCATTTATTGCAACGATGGGTTCACAGTTGCCGAAGCCGTTATCGAGCATGTTTCCGGCATGAGCTTCCCAGATTTCCTTGACCAGAAGATCTTCAGCAAGCTGGGTCTTGAAAACACAAGTGCATACTTTAAGGACGGCAACGAAAATATTGCAAGGGTATATGAATTAGACAGCATAGTGCCCTTACCTGTCGAATATGTAAATATACTCGGAAGCGGTGGACTGGCTTCCACAGCAATCGATTTATGCAAATACGGAGAAATAATTCAATCGGAGACAGTTCTTAGTAAGGCTATGATTGAAGAATATACCAAGGCTCAATACGGACCCGGAACGGTACCGGTTGGAGAGCCCTTACTCAATGTGGGTTTGGGCTGGGACTATGTGCTGGTGCAAAAATTCAAGAATCAGGGCATTGATGTGTTGGCGAAAAGCGGGGGCACGCTCCAGTACAATTCTCAACTTTATGTAGTGCCCAAGGAGCATATTAGTGTTGCGGTTATTTTTGCAGGCTTCGCAGACCCTACAGCTGTTACAGACACCATACTGCAAACCTTGCTTGAAGAAAAGGGAATTGTGAAAAAACCGTCATCTGATGAAATTCTCCTACGGGATGCTGAAATCCCGGATAGTTTTAAGAACTTTGAAGGGTATTACACCTCGAGAGATGGCATCAGGAAAGTTGAGATTTCTCCCGATAAAACAGGGATAATTCTCTCAATCTATGATGGCGAAGGTTTTAAACCCGCCGGTATTCTTACTTATAAAGAAGATGGCAGATTTTATAGGCAGGATGGAATAAGCTATTCCATTGCAGAGCATGGTGAAGGAAAGGTAATAATTGCTTATCCTTACGGCCCAAATGCCGGAATTGTACAGTATGAGATGTTAAATAATATTGATGATATAGATACAAGTGCATTTTCAGGGAAGGTATGGGTTCCCCGAAATCATGGTCCATATGATTTTTTCGTAAAAATGTATAGGACCGAGACAATTCCTGAAATACCGGGATATATATTCATTAATGACGGGGAAACATATACCCCGTTAGCTTTAAAAGGCCCGACAGAAACCCGGATGTCCTTCAATTACATTAGGGATCAATATGAAATACTGCTGCAAAATATTGAAGGAGAGACATTGATATATAGCTATGGTAATTATTATTCTGATGCCTCAGAATTACCTGTTATTGCAGATGGTGACATTCTGCAGATTAATTCAGAAGGTAATAACAAAGCAGGCATGATGAGGTTCAGCGGTTTGGTGGGCTTTTCCATCCCCGAAGAGGGAAGAATTTTGGTCTTCTCTCCTAAATTCAATTTGGTATACGACAGTCTGGTAGCAGGCAGTCCTGTAACATATGCGGAAAAAGGTGCCTATGTTATAGCTATCGGCAAACCGGGAGATGCTTTCAAAATTTATAATTATGATGATCTACCTGATTACAGAGAAAATACTATTTCTTTCGAATCCGGAGAAGCTATTAATAGAGAGCAGGCTATTTCAATTATAGCAGATGTTATGGATTTAGCAGGCTTCGAAACTAACTTGAACTCAGAAGAAGAGTAAATATTACGTACAGCTAAAACATCAACTAATAAGCCTAAAAAGATAGCCTGAACCTTAGTAATAATAATAGGTTCAGGCTTTTAAATTTAGTCATAAATTCGTTGTATAACATCTCATTTTAGTTTCAGCTAAATTTTTTTTAATCTCTCCTAAAGTCCTTTTTACGTAATTTATAAGGCTCTACTTTTATTTGATATAATTAATTTCCTGCTTTTGCACAAATAATTAAATAAGCATAAGCGTAAATCTTGTAATTAAATGGATACAAGGATTATTTTTTGTCAAATTTTAATCTATTTTATTTTGTATTATGTCGATGCAACCAATTATTATTTTGAAATTAATGAAAGATTAAATAGCTTAAAAAAAATGTTGAAAAATAATATATTTAAGTATATAATGTAAATAATTGACAGAGAAAATTAATCGGGTTTGATAGAGTAGATTATACAAGGGGGAAATGATGAAACTTCACATAAGCACACTGGGGGAATTTGATATTAAGGTAGATGGTCAATCATTATTAAGAGATTCAAGTCGCATGTATAGGATATACAAGCTTTTTGAGTTTTTTTTAACATTCAGGAATAAAAAATTATTACCTGAAACAATCATTGATAACTTGCTGTCTGACAGTGAATCAGATGATCCAAAGAATATGCTTAGAACACAAATCTTTCGTCTTAGAAAAATAATTAATTCTTTAATTCCTAAAGGCGAACTTCCGGAAAGATATTTGAATTTAAACTTTACAAATGGATATTACTGTCTTGAGATAGGTGAAAATACTATAGTTGATATTGACATATTCGAAAGCCTTATCAAAAAAGGGGACAAGGAACGGGAATATGACATTAATAGTGCAATAGAGAATTATCAAGGTGCAATCAACCTTTATAAGGGACTATATTTATCCGATAACGCATATGAAGTATGGCTGGTGCCTACAAGAAATTACTATCAAAGATTATTTATAAAAACATTGTATAAATTTATTGAACTATTAAAAAGAAATGAAGAAAATGAAAGAATTGTAAATCTATGCGAGGAATCACTGTTGATCGAGTCATATGAAGAAAATGTACATATTGAATTGATGGAAGCACTACTTAAAATCGGGCAGAATAAATCGGCAATGCAACACTATGAATACGCATTGAATATGCTTGAAAAGGAACTAGATGCAAAGCCGTCTGCTAAGTTCATTAACTTTAAAAATAGAATACAAAACTATACTTCACGAAACGGAAGTTTTGATATGGCAGCAATTCAAAAAAACTTGGAGGAAGAATCTTCCGCAGGTGCAATGTACTGTAGCTTTGATTATTTTAGATTCCTTTTTAATATACAAAAGAGGAAATCCAAAAGGAATAATGAATATGATTATCTTTGTACAATATCAATTAATGTTAATAAAAACAATTATAATGAGCCAGAGAAAAAGAGTTTAAGTGATGTATTCTCAGTACTAGGAAAGTCTTTGAGAAAAGGCGATGCTTTTACTAGCTGGAATGATAATCAAATTTTAGTAATGCTGCATAATGTGAAAGGAAACAGCACAGAAATAATTAAAGAAAGACTAACAAATAATTTGAGGGATTACACAAGAATAAACAAAAATGAAATCAGAATGATTTTTCAGCCTATCAACACAGAAAACACTATATTATAGATTAAAAGGTCACTTTCGTGGTCTTTTTTATTTCTCGCTGTTTACGCTTTGCATTTGAGGGTATATATACTAGAAGTCCCCATACCTTATTCGGTGTGTCCACCTACCTCTGCACCTCTGTAATTAAAATGTAATTAAAATGTAATCAATATTCAACTGCATAATAATAGAAATGTAATTCATAAAGATTATAATGATAATAGAAATGAAGGAAAAGCATAAAAGTTGAGGTGATAAAGTGGATTACCCTTCGAAATATGATTTTTATTTAAAATTTAAACCGATATATAATAATGAAGGCAATTTCTCGGGATATAAATTGACTTATGTTAGTGATTCTTTCGTTGATGCCGTTGATATCAGGTTGGAACTGATTATTGGCAAGTCATTATCAGAAATAGTTGTGGATTCAGATGTATTAGGTCTTAAGGAATTTTATTTTAATATCATTCCAAAATCTAAAATTAAGATTGAATTATACAACGAAAACTTAGGGAGATGGTACATCGTAAATGCATTTACGGATATGAGCAATAATGATAAGGACCTTATAATTTTCTATGTTGATATAACCGACATTAAAAAAAGGGAACAGCTCTTGATTAATTATGACTCAGATAATATAGTATATTATCTGAAGGACAGAAAAAAAATGTTATATAGAGATAAGCTGACAGGATTATACAATAAAGCCTATTTTGAGGAAGAAATGGCAAGGCTTGATACTAAAAGACAGCTGCCAATAAGTTTGATAATGGGGGATATTAATGGTCTAAAACTTATTAACGATGCATTCGGGCACAGCATGGGTGACAGAGCACTAAAAAAAGCAGCAGAATTAATGACTGATTCATTTAGAGATGAAGATATTATTAGCAGGATAGGCGGCGATGAGTTTGTTATTTTACTTCCTATGACCACGGAAAAGACTGCTTTGGAAATCGTGGAGAGAGTGAAGAGGAAGTGTGAAAACAATCCCTTGGAATACATTAAGATTAATATAAGCTTCGGAGTAGCTACAAAGACATCCGTTGATGAAGATATTAATAAAGTATATAAAAAAGCAGAAAACAGAATGTATTTTAATAAGCTGAAGGAAAGCAAGGAAGCTAAGCTTTCCATAATTGAATTTCTAAAGAAAAGGCTGGAAAAAATTACATACGAGACTAAATCCCATTACGACAGACTCAAAGAGCTAACTTTGATGATGGCACAGGCTTTGAATCTTTCGGAAGCAGAGAAGGAAGAACTGAGACTTCTTTGCGAATTCCACGACATCGGGAAAATAGGCATTTCAAAGAATATCCTCCAAAAGGAAGATAAATTAAATAGCGAAGAATGGGAAGACATTAAACGCCATAGCGAAATAGGATACTATATTGCAAAAGAATTTAAGACGGCAGCCCCTGTAGATGAACTAATCCTTGTTCATCATGAACGTTGGGACGGCAAAGGATATCCGGGTCTGTTAAGAAATGACGAAATACCTTTAGTAGCAAGAATATTCGCTTTGGCAGATGCTTATGATATGATGGTTAATGACAGACCATTCCAAACAAAAATGACAAAAAAAGCAGCGTTAAAAGAAATACAGGAACAATCAGGCAGTCAATTCGACCCTGAACTTGTGGAAATATTTGTTGCTCTAATGGAAAACGAGAAACAAGCAGTATGAAATATAGCAAAAAACCATAGGGAAATGTTTAGGAATATGGTATAGTGGTATAAATAGAATGCATTGAACATTGATAAAATTTACAAAGGGCAAACCTATTGAAAAGTGGGGACGCAAAGCATGAAGTCTAAAGTATAAAGTATTATACAATGATGGTTCAGCCGCTAAAAAATTATTAAATTTTAGCGGTTTTTATTTACTCAAACTAGTAATAAGTACTAATTAGCAAAAAAAAAGGAGGAAAGAAATGAAAAAAAGAAAATTAGCTTTATTGTTAACAGTGGCAATGATTATATCAATGTTCCCATTTAATGCATTTGCAACAGAGTTTTCTGATATGCCGGATGATTGGTCTACAAAAGCTCTTGAAAATGCAGTAGCAAATGGACTTCTCAAAGGTGATGACGGGAAAATCATGCCAAAGGAAAGCCTAACAAGAGCACAGATGGCCACTATTGTGAATCGTGCATTTGGAACAACTGAGAAATCATCAATTGAAGATTTCACCGATGTAAAAAAGGACGATTGGTATTATGATGAAATGGCAAAAGCAGTACAAATGAAAACATTCATTGGAAGCGGAGACAAATTGTATCCCAACAACAATATAACCAGAGAAGAATCATTTGTTGTACTTGCTCGTGCATTCAAACTATCGGGAGCAAATGAAAATACTCTTGATAAATTTTCAGACAAAAATAATATAAGCGATTGGGCAAAAGACAGTGTATCATCTCTTGTTGCAGCAGGTTATATATCCGGCTCAAATGGTCAAGTTAACCCGAAACAAAAT
>LSQX01102242.1_pt2 | contig 16228 bp, 12 predicted proteins | sample 654561 | NCBI WGS metagenome assembly LSQX01 (sample SAMN04489861, study PRJNA283612) | anaerobic digester metagenome | isolation source: 4 biogas reactors fed with cattle manure at either 37C or 55C with and... | place: Denmark: Kongens Lyngby | collected 2014 | reverse complement strand
TCCTGGGCAACTACTACCTCGCCCAGACCAACATCGAGTACCTCACCAAGTCGAACCTGTGGCTCAACGTCTTCCGCGTCGTGGTCGTGGCCTTCGTCTTCTTCGGTGCCGTCGGCTCCCTGCCGCTGGTGTGGGCCCTGGGCGACACCTTCGCCGCGACCATGGTCTTCATCAACCTCATCGCGATCATCCCGCTCGGTGGCGTGGCCATCAAGCTGCTCAAGAACTACGGCGAGCAGCGCCGCCGGGGCATCGACCCGGTCTTCCACCGCGACATGCTGCCTGAGCTGAAGAACGTCGAGTACTGGGACGGCTCCGATCCGGTCACCCGCCGCTCCCTCGAGGACCGCGTCCAGTGAAGCGGCTCGTAGCGCTTGTCGACGGCCACGTGCAGGGCGTCGGCTTCCGGTGGTGGGTCCGCGGTGAAGTCACGGAGCTGGGACTCGCCGGCTCCGCGGAGAACCTCACCGACGGTCGCGTGCGCGTCGTCCTGGAAGGTCCGGACGACACGGTCGGCGAGATGCTCGCCCGCCTGGAGGAGCAGCCCTCCGCGTATCGACGCCCCGGTCGCGTCGACTCCGTCACCCACGAATGGGAGCAGCCCGCTGACGAACAGGGATTCACCGTGTCCTGACAATCCCCGGGGGGTTTAATAGTGCCTGTGGACGTCACCGACGCCCACAGGCATTTTTCGACGGGAGAGCGCGATGACCGACACACCCACCCTGGTGTTCCTGCACGGGGTGCACACAGACGAGTACGAGGAACGCTGGGTGAACGCCATGTCCCGGTCATTGACCGGTATCGGGTATCCCGACCTGTCCCGGGTGACGGTCATCGCGCCGCGGTACGGGCATGCGTTGAAGGGGGACGACGGTGACGTTCCGCTGCCCCCGGTGTCCGTCAAGCCGATGAAGGGGGACGACAGGAGGGGCCACCGCCGGGATTTCGACCACCGGATCGCCGCCATGGAGTACCGCCTCGCAAGGCATGACAGGGGAAACGGAGCGATATGGGCGGATGTCGCCGTCAGCCTGGCGACGCCGGTCGTCCGGCAGGCCCGGAACTACCTGCGCAACACAAATGTCAGGGCCCAGGTGCTCACCAGGATCCTCAGCGAGCTGCCCGACACCGGTCGTATCGTCATCGTCGCCCACAGCCTGGGAACCGTTATCGCCGCGGATATCCTGTGTCGACTTCCTGTCGGCGTGGAGGTCGTCGGCCTGGTCACCCTCGGCAGCCCCCTGGCCGAGGTGAACTACGATGTCGACGACCTGCGGAAGAAGCTTGCGGAACCGCCGGCCAACCTGGGGTGGTGGGTCAACTTCTGGAGTGCCTTCGATCCGGTTGTCGCCCTCCGGGGAGTGTCGTCGGTGGTGCCCTGGCTTCTGGATCTGCAGGTCCCCACCGCTGTCCTGCCTCTGCCCGCACACGGTGCCCTCAACTATCTGACCGCCCCTCACGTCGCGGAGGCGGTCGGGTACGGGTTGTTCGGATCGCGCTCGAAGGAGATTGTGCTGGTCGAGTCCGCGGTGGAGGTCGCCTTGGACGGGACTCAGATCGCCGCTCTCCGGGCGCTCCGCTACGCCCACCTGATCAAGGACCTGCTCACCGGGGACGAGGCTGCCCGGTTCTCCGGCGCGCTGCGCTACAAGCAGGCCCTGGTCGTCGAGGATCTGGTGACCCTGGCGAAAGACACCGGAAGGCCGGTGCCGTATCAGGTTTGTCAGCTCCGTTTCGATTACGGGGACCCGTCGGCGCAGACCCCGGTTCCGGGTCCGGCGGACCATACCAGCAAGGAGGAGGCGGCGGCGCAACTCGTCTCTCTCGCCGTGCAGAATCTGCTGAGCCCCTTCGAGATCGACATTCCGGCAGACGTGCAGAAGGAGGCGATGAGCGGGCTCGCCGCCGAGATGGGGTTGGGCACCCGGTTCGGAAGTGACGTGTTCGATTCGATGGCGAGTGCAGAGAAGGCGATCTCCGGGCGCGGGACAAACTGGATGAAGTGGGGTGCCATGGGTGCGGGCCTGGCGGCCATCACCGTGGCGACCGCGGGCCTGGCAACGGCCCCGGCGGCCGGACTCTACGGGGCGGCGATGGTGACGTCGGCCCTGGCCGGCTTCGGCCCGGGCGGAATGATCGGTGGTCTGCTGACGGCGGGAACGTTGGTGTCCGCCGGGTCGGGGAGCGTCGCCATCGGTGTCGTCAGTCCCACCACGACAGCCAGGCAGGTGGAATCGTTGGTGAAAATCCGGCTGGCTGTCGCCATCCTGCAGGGGACTCATAACCTGCAGTCGGACGACTCGATCTGGTTGGAGCTTGTGGACATCGAAAGGCAGCTCATCCGGAAGGCGGAGTGGCTGGAGGAATTCTCCGACCCCAAGTCCGCGACTGTCCAGGCCATCAGGCAGAAGCTTGATGCGGTGCGGGCGGCGCTGAAGTACATGAGCGACAACGGTCTCGCCCCCGATGTCATCGGGGAGGAGGACGAGGACGCTGCGGATAAGCGTGTGGGCTGGCTCCCGACACCGCGGGGGCTCTCCCGTTAGCCTGTCCGGATCTGTCCTGGTCGGGTGTTAGCCTGACCGGGTGCACCTGAAATCGCTGACGCTGAGGGGATTCAAGTCCTTCGCGTCTGCGACGACCCTGAAATTCGAGCCCGGCATCTGTGCCGTCGTCGGGCCGAACGGGTCGGGTAAGTCCAATGTCGTCGACGCCCTGGCGTGGGTCATGGGCGAGCAGGGGGCGAAGACCCTGCGTGGCGGCAAGATGCAGGACGTCATCTTCGCGGGCGCCGGCGACCGGAAGCCGCTGGGCCGGGCGGAGGTGACGCTGACGATCGACAACTCTGACGGCGCGCTGCCGATCGACTACACCGAGGTCTCGATCACCCGCCGCATGTTCCGGGACGGTGCGGGCGAGTACGAGATCAACGGGGCCCGCGCCCGCCTCATGGACATCCAGGAGCTGTTGTCCGATTCGGGTATCGGCCGGGAGATGCACGTCATCGTGGGGCAGGGGCGTCTGGCGCAGATCCTCGAGTCCCGCCCGGAGGAGCGCCGCGCCTTCATCGAGGAGGCGGCGGGCGTGCTCAAGCACCGGCGTCGCAAGGAGAAGGCGCAGCGCAAGCTCGTCGGCATGCAGGCCAACCTGGATCGTCTGCAGGATCTCACCGATGAGCTGGGCAAGCAGCTCAAGCCGTTGGCCCGGCAGGCGGAGGCGGCGCAGCGTGCGCAGACGGTCCAGGCCACGCTGCGCGACGCCCGCCTCCGCCTCGCCGGCGAACGCGTGCACCGTCTGCGGCGCGAGTTCGAGGACGCCGACCGGCGGGCCCGCCTGCTCGCCGAGCAGGTCGAGGAAGTCACGGGGCTGCTGGAGGAGGCCAGCGGGGAGCAGCTGGAGATCGAGACCGAGCTGGAGACCCTCGTCCCGCAGGCGGAGGCCGCCCAGCAGCTGTGGTTCACCCTCTCCACCCTGGCGGAGCGCGTGTCGGCCACCGCCCGCATCGCCGCCGAGCGCGCGTCGAACGCGGATGTCGTCGCCTACAACGGGCCGGATCCGGAGGCGCTCGAGCGGCGCGCGGAGCAGGCCGACGAGGAGCTCGCCGAGCTCACCGAGGCCGTGGAGGTCGCCGCCGAGCGGCTCGAGTCGATCCGCGACGAGGTGTTCGAGCGCGAGGAGGCGCGTCGGGAAGCGGAGGCCGAGCACATGGCGCAGGTCCGCGCCATCGCCGATCGTCGTGAAGGTGTGGTCCGTCTCATCGCCGCGGAGGAGTCCCTGGCCGGGCAGGTGGCGTCCGCCGAGCAGGAGATCGCGCACCAGGCGGAGACCCTCGCCGAGACCCTGCGCCGCACGAAGACCGCCCAGGCCGAGGCCGAGGAGGTCGCGGCGAAGATCACCGAACTCCAGGCCGAGCGGGCCCCGCTGGAGGACGCGCACATCCGGGCCGCCAGCGAGGCCGGGGCCGCCGACAAGCGCCTCGACCAGCTGCGCGACGAGCAGCGGGAGCGGGAGCGGGCAGTGTACTCGCTGGAGTCGCGCATCGAGACGCTGCGGCAGAACGTGCCCGTCGCCGCCGTCGACCTCGACTGGCCCGGCCTGGCCTCGCTGCTGCGCACGCAGCACGCCACCGCGGTGTCGGCGGCGCTCGGTGCGCACGCGGAGGCGCTGGTGGGCGCGGTGGACGAGGGGGTCGTCGAGAAGCTCGACGGGGCCTCGCGCACCGTCCTCGTCGACGCGGGCAACCGCGGTGACACCTGGCGCCTCGACGCCGATCTCCCCACCGGCGCCACCTGGCTACTCGATCACATCGACGCTGACGAGCGGCTCGCGCGGACCCTCAACCGCCTGCTTGCCGACGTCGCGCTCGCCCCCGATCTGCCCGCCGCCCGCGCGGTCGTCCACGCGGACCCGCGCCTGCGCGCCGTCACGCCCGACGGCGTCCTCGTCGGCGAGGGCTGGATCCAGGCCGGTCGGGGCGCGGTGTCCCCGGTCGAGGTGAGCACCCAGATCGCCGACGCCGAAACAGAGCTTCTCGACGCCCGCGCCGTCCTCGACCAACTCTCCGGCACCCTCGAGGGCGCCCGGATCGCCGCCGAGGAATCGCGGGTCGACGCCGCCGCCACGAAGGCGGCGCTGCGTGAACACGACCAGGCGCTCGCCGGCTGGGAGCGCGACCTGGCCCGTCTGCAGAAGCAGTACGAGGCGAACCGGGCGGAGCACCAGCGCGCCGCCGAGCGCGCCACGGGTGCCGACGCCCGCCTCGCCGAACTCCGCGACCAGCTCGACGAGGCCCGCGACCGGCTCTCCCGCGTGGATGACACCGACGCCCCGGAGGAACCCTCGACCCACGCCCGCGACGAGGCGAACACCGCGCTCGCGCAGGTCAAGGCCATGGAGATGGAGGCCACCCTCGCCCTGCGCACCGCTGAGGAACGCGCCGGGCAGGCCGCCGGCAAGGGGGAGGGGCTGCGTCGCCAGGCCGCGCACGAGCGGCAGGCGAAGGCACGACACGACGAGGTGATGCGGAAGCGTCGGGAAGCGGCGGAACTGGCGGGCGTCGTCAAGCAGGGTGCGCTCGACGTCGCCGCCCGGGTGGCGGACGCGACGGAGCGGGCGGCGTCGGAACGCGACGACCTCGCACGGCAGCGCGCCGAGCTGAGCTCCCGCCTGTCGCGGGCGAAGGACAAGGTGGGCGCGGCCCGGCAGCAGCTGGGCCGACTCACCGACAACGCCCACGCCGGTGACATCGCGCGCACCCAGGCGCAGGTGCGTATCGACGAGGCCGAGACCAAGATCGTCGAACAGCTCGGCCTGTCCATCACCGACCTCATGGCCGACTACACCCCCGGAGAGGACTTCGACCGCCCCGCGGAGGAGAAACGTCTCGCCCGGGCCGAGAAGGACCTGCGCGCGCTGGGCAAGGTCAACCCGCTGGCGCTCGAGGAGTTCAAGGCCCTCGAGGAACGCTACGAGTTCCTGTCCACCCAGCTCGACGACGTCATCCAGGCCCGCAAGGACCTCACCGGCGTCATCGACGAGGTCGACGCCAAGATCCTCCAGCTGTTCACCGACGCCTGGGTTGACGTCGAGGCGCAGTTCCCGCAGGTGTTCCAGACCCTGTTCCCGGGCGGTGAGGGACGCCTCGTGCTCACCGACCCCGACGACATGCTCACCACCGGCATCGAGGTCGAGGCACGACCCCCGGGCAAGAAGGTCAAGCGACTGTCGCTGCTGTCCGGTGGCGAGAAATCGCTCACCGCGCTGGCCATGCTCGTCGCCATCTTCAAGGCCCGCCCCAGCCCCTTCTACGTCATGGACGAGGTCGAGGCCGCCCTCGACGACGTCAACCTCCGCCGCCTCATCGCCCTGTTCGAAGACCTGCGGCAGGACTCCCAGCTCATCGTCATCACCCACCAGAAGCCGACGATGGACGTCGCGAACGTCCTCTACGGCGTCACCATGCGTGGCGACGGCGTCACCCGCGTCATCAGCCAACGCATGAGCCCCGCGTCGGCCTGAGAAAGTGCGCAGCGGCGCACTTTTCGACGCCGTTGGGCGAAACCCATCGTTCAGCGTGAATAATCGGCCCCGTGCTGACACTATGGAAGCCATGAACACGACTTATCTGATCATCGGCATCGCAGTAGTCCTGATTCTGCTGCTCATCGTCCTGGTTGTCGTCGGACTCAACCGCAAGAAGTCCAAGACGGTCAGCTTCGAGAAGAAGGAGGACGACGCCCCCAAGGAGCTCACCCAGCAGGAGAAGTCCGGCAACTACCAGGCCACCGGCGGATTCAACTTCGCACCCGCGAAGGCCGACGAGCGCGAGCCCGAACTGCTCGAGGGACAGCGGCTCGGCGCCACCGAGCCCGTGGCGGAGCCGGTTGTCGAGCCGAAGCCCGAGCCTGTCGCGGAGCAGCCGGTTGATCAGCGTGACAACCTGGCGGAGGCCGCGGAGGCTCAGGAGCTGAAGTACATCGAGGAGCAGGAGCCCGTCGCCGAGCCCGTGACCGAGCAGGAGGCCGAGCTGGTCACCGAGCAGGAGCCGCTCGCCGAGCCGGCACCGGCTGACCTGGAGCCGGAGGCTGAGGATCTGCCGCCGCACGAGGAGCCGACCATCCCGGAGCCGTCCGAGCTGGCGGAGCCGCTGGAGCACGAGGAGGCGACCTTCTCCCTGGACGGTGCCGCCGAGGCATCGGATTACACCCCGGCCGAGCACGTCGCCGACACCCCGGCCGACACGGACACCGAGTCGGACCTGCAGCACGAGGACATCGAGGTCAGCGAGCCGGTGGGGGAGACGCTCGATGAGTTGGCAGAGGATCCGCAGCAGGAGCCCGAGGTGGATACCCCGGCCGAGGTGGAGCAGGAGACGGAGACGCAGGAGCTCGTGGAAGAGCAGGAGCGCGTCGAGGAGGAGGCCACCGAGGCCGCCGCCGCGGCTTCCGTCACCGCCGGTGCCGTCGAGGCGGCGCTGGAGCAGACCGAGGTTCCGGACACCGTTCCGGCGGACACCCCGCCCCCGGCGGAGGTCGAGGACATCGCCCCGGCGGCCGGTCGTATCGGCCGTCTGCGTGGTCGTCTGTCGCGTTCGCAGAACGTCATCGGTCAGGGTGTGCTGGGTATCCTCACCGCGGGTGACCTCGACGAGGACGCCTGGGAGGAGATCGAGGACACGCTGCTCATGGCGGATCTGGGCACCACGGTGACCATGAACGTCGTCGATTCGCTGCGGGACAAGATCGCCGAGCGCGGTGTGTCCAGTGAGGCGGAGGCCCGCACCATGCTGCGGGAGACCCTCATCGAGGCGTGCCACCCGGAGATGGACCGTTCCATCAAGGCGATGCCGTACCAGGGCAAGCCGGCGGTCATCCTCATCGTCGGTGTCAACGGCACCGGCAAGACCACCACCACCGGCAAGCTGGCGCGTGTGCTCGTCTCCATGGGTCACAAGGTGCTGCTCGGCGCGGCGGACACCTTCCGTGCGGCGGCCGCCGATCAGCTGGAGACGTGGGGCCGTCGCGTGGGTGCCACCACGGTGCGTGGCGCGGAGGGTGCGGATCCGGCGTCCGTCGCGTTCGACGCGGTGGCCAAGGGTGTGGAGGAGCAGGCGGATGTCGTGCTCGTCGACACTGCGGGCCGTCTGCACACCTCGACGGGTCTCATGGATCAGCTGGGCAAGGTCAAGCGTGTCGTCGAGAAGAAGGCGGTCGTGGACGAGGTCATCCTCGTGCTCGATGCGACCGTCGGCCAGAACGGCCTGACGCAGGCGCGCGTGTTCCGGGATGTCGTGGACATCACGGGTGTGGCGCTGACCAAGCTGGACGGTACCGCTAAGGGTGGCATCGTCTTCCAGGTGCAGGAGGAGCTGGGCGTGCCGGTCAAGCTCGTCGGCCTGGGTGAGGGTGCGGATGACCTCGCGCCCTTCGAGGTCGAGGGCTTCGTGGATGCGTTGCTGGGCACGAAGTAGGCGTCGATAAGCAGGGAAGCGGCCTTCGGGCCGCTTTTTTGTTGTCTGTGTCACATTATACCTGCAAGGCTATAGAAACAGTTTCTATACCCCTATAGTTAGCCGTGTAGCCACGAACCTGTCGAGCTACAGATAACCTGACTAGGAGGGCTGAACCATGAACTCTGACGCCGGATGGATGCTCACGTCGGCATCCCTGGTACTCCTCATGACGCCCGCGCTGGCGCTGTTCTACGGCGGTATGGCGGGGCGTCGACAAGCACTGAACATGATGATGATGTCGTTCGGCACGCTCGGCGTGGTCACCGTCGTCTACATCCTGTGGGGCTGGTCCATGTCCTACGGCGACCGCTCCATCGCGGGCCTCGTCGCCGACCCGACGCAGTACTTCGGGCTGCGGGACATGCTCATCGACGAACCCGGTCCGAACGGCTACCCGCTCGGCATCGACGTCGCCTTCCAGCTCACCTTCGCCGTCATCTCCACCGCGCTCATCTCCGGCGCCCTGGCCGGCCGCGTGAAGTTCACCACCTGGCTGGTGTTCTCCGCACTGTGGGCCACCTTCGCGTACTTCCCGCTCGCCCACATGGTGTGGGGCGGAGGACTGCTCTCGCACTCGGCGGAGGGTCTGGCCGCGATGATGTTCGGCACCACCGACGGGGAGGCGACCGTCGCACCCATCGACTTCGCGGGCGGCACCGTCGTCCACATCTCCGCCGGCACCGCCGCCCTCGTCCTGGCGCTCATGGTGGGCAGGCGCGGGGAGGTCGCCTCCCGCCCGCACAACCTGCCGCTGGTCATGCTCGGCGCCGCGCTGCTGTGGTTCGGCTGGTTCGGCTTCAACGGTGGCTCGGCCTTCGCCGCCGACGGTCTCGCCGGCCTGGCGTGGCTCAACACCACCGCCGCCGCGGCCGCCGCGATGCTCGGCTGGGTGCTCGTCGAGCGGATCCGCGACACCCGCCCCACCTCCCTCGGAGCGGCCTCCGGCGTCGTCGCCGGCCTGGTCACCATCACCCCGGCCGCCGGCGCACTCACCCCGGTGAGCGCCCTACTGCTCGGCTTCATCGGCGGCATTCTCGCCTGCCTCGGCGTGGGCCTGAAGTACCGCTTCGGCTACGACGACTCCCTCGACGTCGTCGGCGTGCACCTCGTCGCCGGCCTGTGGGGCACCATCGGCCTGGCGTTCTTCGCCCAGGGCGTCGACCACCTGCGCCTCCTCGTGGTGCAGATCGTCATCGCGGTCGTGGCGATGGTCTTCTCCGCGGTGGTCACCTTCGTCATCGGCCTGGCCCTCAAGGCGACCATGGGCTGGCGCATCAACCCGGAGGACGAGTTCGGCGGCATCGACCTCGCCGAACACCGGGAGTCCGCCTACGATGACAGCCCGGCCCCTTCCGCACTAGGATCTGCCTCATGAAACTCGTCACCGCAGTGATCAAGCCCTTCACCCTCTCCGACATCCGGGAAGCGCTCGAGGCACTGGATGTCGGCGGGCTCACCGTCACCGAGGTGCAGGGTTACGGCCAGCAGCGTGGACACAGTGAGGTCTACCGCGGGGCGGAGTACGCCACCGACTTCGTGCCGAAGGTCAAGCTCGAGGTGCTGGTCACCGACGCCCAGGTCGACGACGTCATCGACGCCGTGGTCCGCGCCGCCTACACCGGCAAGATGGGTGACGGCAAGGTGTGGGTCACGCCGGTGGAGCGCGTCATCCGCGTCCGCACCGGCGACCACGATGAATCTGCTCTCTGATCTGCCCGTCCCACCCGGTTGTGCCCTCGTGGCCACCGGGTCCCTGGCGCGCCGGGAGCTGGCCCCGCACTCCGACCTCGACCTCCTGCTGCTGCACCCGGAAGGGGGGCAGCCGGACGTCGGGAAGCTCTGGTACCCGCTGTGGAACAGTGACTACCGCATCGACCACGCGGTGCGCACGCCCGCCGAGTGCGCGGGGATGATGAGCGCGGACTCCACCGCGGCGCTCGCCCTGTTGGAGATGCGCCACCTCTCCGGCGATGCCGAACTCACGGCGCGGACCCGCGAGATGGTGCTGCGGGAGTGGCGCGTGGAGATCCACGGTAACTTCAACGCGCTCGTCGGCACCGCGATCGCCCGCTGGCGGCGGTCCGGGTCGGTGGTCACCATGACGCACCCGGACCTCAAGAACGGCCGCGGCGGGCTGCGTGACCTCGACCTCATCCGTGCCCTGGCGCTCGCGCAGCTCTGCGACGAGCCGCCGCTCGCCGAGGAGCGGCGCCTGCTACTCGACGTCCGCGCCCTCCTGCACACCCACGCCCGCCGGCGTCGCGACGTCCTCGACCCCGAGTTCGCCACCGACATCGCCGCCGAGATGGGGCTGACCGACCGCCACGAACTCTCCGCGCAGCTGGCCGCCGCCGCCCGGCGTATCGACGCCGCCGTCACCGCCGCCCTCGCCACCGCCCGGGGAGCGCTCGGCTCGCGGGCGCGCGGGGAACGGCGCCCGCTGGACATCGACGTCGTCGACGCCGGGGGAGAGATCACCCTGTCACGTCGCCCCGACCTCAGCGACCCGGCGCTGCTGCTGCGCGTCGCCGCCGCCAGCGCCCGCACGCGCCTGCCCGTCGCCGAGCACACCTGGACGCGGTTGCACGAGCTGCCACCGTTGCCGGAGATCCTGCCCGCCGCGGCCGTCGAGGACTTCTTCGCCCTGCTCACCCACCCCGAGGTGATCAACGACCTCGACACCCACGGCCTGTGGACCCGACTGGTGCCTGAATGGGAGCACATCCGCGGCCGGATGCCCCGCGAGCGGACACACATCCACACCATCGACCAGCACAGCATCGTCACCGTCGCGCACTGCGCCGCCGCCGGCGTCTTCGTCGCCCGCCCCGACCTGCTCATGCTCGGCGCCCTGTTCCACGACATCGGCAAAGGGTACGGACGCCCCCACGAACAGGTCGGCGCCGAGTTCGTCGCCCGCCTCGCCGCCCGCCTCCGCCTCCACCTGCCCGACCGTTCCCGCGTGCAGACCCTCGTCGCCGAGCACACCACCATCGCCCGCCTCGCCGCCCGCTTCGACCCGACCGCCGACGACACCCTCGACATGCTTCTCGACGCCGTGCACTACGACCGCGACACCCTCGACCTCCTCGAGGTGCTCGCCGAGGCCGACGCGAAGGCCACCGGCCCCGGCGTGTGGAACGCCCGCCTCGAGAACGGACTGCGCACCCTCACGCGCCGGGCGCGGCAGGCACTCGTCCTGGCCGCCCCGCTGCGCCCCCACGTCCACGCCCCCGCGCCGCTCAGCCTGCGCCGGGAGGACGACATGGTCACCGTCTCCGCCCGGAGACAGGACCCGGAGGGTGTGCTGGCGGTGCTCGCCGTCAAGGCGTGGAAGCTCAACGGGGTGCGGATCTCCGGTGACCATGCGGAATATGACGCCCGACCGACCGTCGAGACGCTCGAGGAGCTGGACGACGCCGCGTTCATCCAGGCCCACAAATCAGGCGTGCACACCGCGGTGGCCGCGCCCGCCCCGGCGCCGACATGGGTGTCGTGGCGTGGGCAGGTCCTCGAGGTGCGCACCACCGTCCGCGTCGGCGCGCTCGCCGCCCTGCTGCGCGTGCTGCCGGAGATCGAGTGGCTGTCCATGACCACCCCGGGCGCGACGATGATCGTCCAGGCCGCCTTCACCGGGACCGTCGACCGCCGTAAGGTGGACAGGGATGTGACCCACGTGCTGGGCAACGGTTAGCATGGGGGAGTTGATCAGTCGTCATTGTTGCAGTCGTAGGAGTGTGTCCTAGTGTTCGAGTCTCTTTCAGACCGCCTGACCGGTGCCCTCACCGGGCTACGCGGGAAGGGCAAACTGACCGAGGCGGACATCAACGCCACCGCCCGGGAGATCCGCCTCGCCCTGCTCGAGGCCGACGTCTCCCTCGCGGTCGTCCGCGGCTTCATCAAGCGCATCAAGGAGCGCGCCGCGGGGGCCGAGGTCTCCGAGGCCCTCAACCCCGCCCAGCAGGTCGTCAAGATCGTCAACGAGGAGCTCGTCGAGATCCTCGGTGGTGAGACCCGCCGCCTGACCCTGGCGAAGAACCCGCCGACCGTCATCATGCTCGCCGGCCTCCAGGGCGCCGGTAAGACCACCCTCGCCGGCAAGCTGGCCAAGCACCTCACCAAGCAGGGGCACACCCCCATGCTGGTGGCCTGTGACCTGCAGCGACCGGGCGCGGTCCAGCAGCTGCAGATCGTCGGTGAGCGCGCCGGCGTGCCCACCTTCGCCCCCGACCCGGGCACGAGCATCGACTCCCACGACCACGACATGGGCACCTCCCACGGTGACCCGGTGGACGTCGCCAAGCGGGGCATCGAGGAGGCCAAGCGCCTCCAGCACGACATCGTCATCGTCGATACCGCGGGTCGCCTCGGCATCGACGAGACCCTCATGACCCAGGCCCGCAACATCCGCGATGCCGTCAACCCCGACGAGGTCCTCTTCGTCATCGACGCCATGATCGGCCAGGACGCGGTCACCACCGCCGAGGCCTTCCGCGACGGCGTCGACTTCACCGGTGTCGTCCTCACCAAGCTCGACGGCGACGCCCGCGGTGGNNCGATCCGTGAGGTCACCGGCAAGCCCATCATGTTCGCCTCCACCGGCGAGAAGCTCGAGGACTTCGACGTCTTCCACCCCGAGCGCATGGCCAGCCGCATCCTCGGCATGGGCGACGTCCTCAGCCTCATCGAGCAGGCCGAGCAGGTCCTCGACCAGAAGAAGGCCGAGGAGACCGCCGCCAAGCTCGGCTCCGGTGAGCTCACCCTCGAGGACTTCCTCGACCAGATGCTCATGATCCGGCGCATGGGCCCCCTCGGCAACATCCTCAAGATGCTGCCCGGCGGCAAGCAGATGAACGAGATGGCCGACATGGTCGACGAGAAGCAGCTCGACCGCATCCAGGCCATCATCCGCGGCATGACCCCCGCCGAGCGCGAGGACCCCAAGATCCTCAACGCCTCCCGCCGCAAGCGCATCGCCAACGGCTCCGGCGTCACCGTCACCGACGTCAACCAGCTCGTCGAGCGCTTCTTCGAGGCCAAGAAGATGATGGGCAAGATGGCCGGCCAGTTCGGCATGCCCGGCGGCGGCATGCAGCGCTCCGCCACCAAGAAGCGCCCCAAGGGTCGCAAGGGCAAGGGCGGCAAGCGCAAGGCACCGCGTTCGCCGCAGATGCCGGGCATGGGTGGCGGCATGCCGGGAATGCCCGACATGGCCCAGCTCCAGCAGCTGCAGAAGCAGATGGAGGCCGGCGGCGGCATGCCGGGAATGCCGGGCATGGGCAAGATGCCGGGTATGCCCAAGATGCCGAAGGGCATGGAGGGCATCGACCTCGACAACCTCGACTTCGGGCAGGGCAAGAAGTAGCGATTTCGTCCCCGGCGGCGGGCCCGGTATAGTACTGCAGGTTACTGCGTCATACCGCCCCCGACCACGGTCGGCCGGTCAGTCACACGCAGTGAAATCCGAGGGTTGAACCGGCCCGCCGACAGGTGGCGGGTGTCTGAACTGCCCAGTGACTTAAAGGAGCCCCACATGGCTGTCAAGATCAAGCTGCAGCGTCTCGGCAAGATCCGTACCCCGCACTACCGCGTCGTCATCGCCGACGCCCGCACCCGCCGCGACGGCAAGGTCATCGAGAACATCGGCATCTACGAGCCGAAGCAGGAGCCGTCCCTCATCAAGATCGACTCCGAGCGCGCACAGTACTGGCTGTCCGTCGGCGCCCAGCCGACCGAGCCGGTCCTCGCACTGCTGAAGGTCACCGGTGACTGGCAGAAGCACAAGGGCATCGACGGCGCCGAGGGCACCCTGAAGGTGGCCGAGGAGAAGCCCTCCAAGCTCGACCTGTTCAACCAGGCTCTCGCCGAGGCCAACGACGGCCCGACCGCTGAGGCCATCACCGAGAAGAAGCGCAAGGCCAAGGAAGAGGCCGAGGCCAAGGCTGCTGCTGAGAAGGAGGCCGCCGAGAAGGCTGCCGCCGAGGAGGCCGCTGCTGCTGAGGCTGCTGAGTCCGAGGAGGCTCCGGCTGAGGAGGCTTCCGAGGAGTCCGCTGAGTAAAGCACTCTGACTCCTCCGACCCCGCCCACTGCACAGTGGGCGGGGTCGTTCGCGATTCACCGGTCTGCAATCGCTGACGTAGAGACATGTTGCGAACAGGGAGAATGCAGGAAATTGACCCCTGTTCAGTCCAGCTTCTGCACACCCGGGACGAAAGCCCGGGGGAGAAGGTCCGCGAAAGCGACCTCGTGGCCGTCGACAAGCACGCGGCGGCAGCCGAACTCGGCGAGCACCTGCCGGCACGCACCGCACGGCCAGCACGGCCCGTCGGGGCCGACGACCGCGACGGTGTCGATCTCGCGGAACCCGGCGGCGACCATCGCCATGACGGCCCCGCGCTCGGCGCACAGGGTCGATCCGTAGGCGGCGTTCTCGACGTTGCATCCGGTGAAGATCTCACCCGTCGACGTGAGCACGGCCGCGCCGACGGGGAAGCCGCTGTAGGGGGCGTAGGCGTGGGTGGCGGCGCGGCGGGCCTGGTCCAGCAGGTCGAGAGGCATGGTTCTCCCTAGGATCGGGGGCATGGACATGATCGACATTATCCGCACCAAGCGTGACGGCGGCGCACTGAGCACCGACGAGATCCGGTGGGTCATCGACGCGTACACGCATGGCCGCGTCGCCGAGGAGCAGATGGCGGCGCTCGCGATGGCGATCGTGCTGCGGGGGATGGACCGCCGGGAAATCGCCGACTGGACGAATGCGATGATCGACTCGGGGGCGCGGATGCGGTGGGAGGGGAGCGTCGACAAGCATTCGACGGGTGGCGTGGGGGACAAGATCACGCTGCCGCTGGGGCCGCTCGTCGCGGCGCACGGGGTGTTTGTGCCGCAGCTGTCCGGGCGCGGGCTGGGGCACACGGGCGGCACACTGGACAAGCTGGAGGCGATCCCGGGGTGGCGGGCGGAGCTGAGCGAGGCGGAGATGCGGGCGGCACCGGGCGGGTTCGTCGCGGCGGCGACCGCGGATCTTGCGCCGGCGGACCGGAAGCTCTACGCGCTGCGCGACGTGACGGGGACCGTTGATTCGATCCCGCTCATCGCGAGTTCCATCATGAGCAAGAAGATCGCCGAGGGTACGGACGGGCTGGTCCTCGACGTCAAGGTTGGGTCAGGCGCCTTCATGACGCAGCGTGACGACGCCCGCGAGCTCGCGCGCACCATGGTCGAACTGGGCAACGACGCGGGAGTGCGCAGCTGCGCACTGCTCACGGACATGTCGACTCCGCTCGGACGCACCGTGGGCAACGCACTCGAGGTGCGCGAGGCGGTGGAGGTGCTGGCCGGCGGCGGTCCGGCGGACGTCGTCGAGCTGACCCTGGCGCTGGCCCGGGAGATGCTCACGCTCGCGGGCGTCGACGCCGACCCCGCCGAGGCCCTGCGCGACGGCCGCGCCATGGACGCCTGGCGGGCGATGGTCCGCCACCAGGGCGGCGACCCGGACGCCCCGCTGCCGCGGGCCCGCCACACTCACGAGGTGCGGGCGGAGCACGACGGCTACGTCGCCGGGCTGGATGCGCTCGAGGTCGGTGTCGCGAGCTGGCGGCTGGGGGCCGGGAGGTCGCGGAAGGAGGACCCCGTGCAGGCGGGGGCGGGCATCGAGATCCACGCGCCGCTGGGGACGCAGGTGCGCCGGGGCGAGCGGCTGCTCACCCTCCACACCGACACTCCGGAGCGTGTCGAGCGGGCACTGGAGGTCCTGCACCCGGTCATCGGTGACACCCCGCCCGCGCCGCGCACCCTCATCCACGAGCGGATCGGCTAGAACTTGAGGTATGAAGCGCAACGAACTCGCCCGGTACATCGACCACACCCTGCTCAAGCCGGAGTCCACGGCGGCGGACGTCGAGAAGCTCATCGCGGAGGCCGCTGAGATCGGCGTCTACTCCGTGTGTGTCTCGCCGTCGCGCCTGCCGGTGGACGTGCCAGCGCACGTGAAGGTGGCCACCGTGTGCGGTTTCCCCTCCGGCGCGCACCACTCCCACATCAAGGCCGCCGAGGCGGCGCTCGCGGTGTCGACGGGTGCCGACGAGGTGGACATGGTCATCAACCTCGCCTTCGCCGTGGACAACGAGTTCGAGGCTGTCGAGTCCGACATCCGGGCCGTGCGCGACGCGATCCCCAACGCGGTGCTCAAGGTCATCCTCGAGACGGCGG
>LSQX01356826.1_pt2 | contig 16232 bp, 14 predicted proteins | sample 654561 | NCBI WGS metagenome assembly LSQX01 (sample SAMN04489861, study PRJNA283612) | anaerobic digester metagenome | isolation source: 4 biogas reactors fed with cattle manure at either 37C or 55C with and... | place: Denmark: Kongens Lyngby | collected 2014 | reverse complement strand
GGTAGTAGATCTTTCTGTTGAAAACAGTTCAGGTGTATTGTCTGTTCCCGGCGGAACAAAAAATCCATGGGATGCCATGGCAGGCAACTATATTACTTTCGAGCTTAAAAAAGATAGAACTTATACTGTTTCCACAGATGTTTACTCTGATATTGCACAGGATATACTTCTCCAGATTGTAGACAGTGCTGACAATGAATTGGCATTAAGAACCCTTGATGTACCTGCCGATGGAAACATGCATACATTCTCCTTCGATGATATTGTAGTAACAGAGGATTGTATTGCAAAAATAGCTTTCCATTTGGGCGGATACGGCAACAAAGGAGAAACCTATAACATCACGATAGATAATCTTGAGTTATACGAAGTTCCAAAATACATTGATGTTGAATTAAATGGTGACTTCAGTTCCGGTACAGAAGGTTGGTGGACTACAGAAAAAGAAATACAAACTGAAACTGAAAAGGTAAAAGTAAAGGTAGTAGATCTTTCTGTTGAAAACGGCACAGGGGTATTCTCTATTCCCGGAGGCATAGAAAACCAATGGGGTGCCATGGCAGGATACTGGAAAACCTTTGAGCTTAATAAGGGAAGGACATATACCGTTTCTATGGATGTTTATTCCGAAGTTACACAGGAAATATTTTTCCAGATTGTAGACAGTACTGATAATCAATTGGTCTTTCAAACCCTTAGTGTACCTGCCGACGGCAACATGCATACATTCTCCTTCGATGACATCGAAGTAACTGAAGATATAAATGCCAAATTCGCATTCGCAATGGGCGGATTCGGTACTTTAGGACAGACTTACAAAATCTTAATTGACAATATAAGGTTTTCATACCCTGATCTTGCTATACCGGTTGAGGAAGAAGATCCCTTTGCCAATATGGTTAGAAACTCCGATTATACAGCAGGAACAAAGAATTGGGGTTTATTCACTATGGAAAAAGGAATAGCAACCTTTAATGTATCAAATGAAGAAGGTATGGTAAATGTTAAAAATAACGGTACAGAAGACTATTCCGTACAATTCTACCAAGACGGAATGAAACTGTATAAAGGCAACAAATACAAACTTTCCTTCCGTTACAAATCCAATGTCGAACGCAGCGCAGAAGTACGCATTCAGAAAAACGGAGGTAATTATGAAGGTTATCTCGCAGACAATACGCTGAGTTTTATAGATAAATGGCAAACTTATGAAAAAGAATTTGAAATGACGCACGAGAGTGACACAGCAGCACGTCTGACTTTTAACTTAGGGCAGGAAGGTGAAGCTGAATCAGTTGACCAGAAATTCTATTTCGACGATTTCAGTTTGGTAATGACTAAAGGAACATTGCCTGAAGAAGAAAAAGTCAATCCTATACGTTTAAACCAAGTAGGCTACCGTCCCAATGACGAAAAAGTTGCGTTTGTTGTTTCAAAAGAACGCACTTTCAAGCTCTATAATTCTGATGACAAGCTTTTGATGACAGGCAACCTCTCCCTCTATACTGTAAATGATAAGGGTAATGCCATTGTTGATTCGAAAAGTGGAGACATTGTGCGTACAGCAGATTTCACCTCTCTTAAGGATGACGGCAAATACTATGTTAAAGTACGTACAGATGTATCACCAACCTTCAATGTTAACGCTTCAGTTTACAAAGACCTTACAGCTGCAGCTCTTAAGGTGTTTTACTATCAGCGCTGCGGTGGCGAAGGTCTTGATGAAAAATATGTAGGTGAAACCTTTGCGCATGATCCTTGCCATATGTCAATTGCCAATTACTACGACCCTGCCGATGAGACTTACGGTACAGTTTCGGCAGCTGTTTATGGAGGCTGGCACGATGCCGGTGATTATGGACGCTATGTAACACCTGCTTCAAAGGCCATTGCAGACTTACTGCTGACAGCAGAATATTTCCCTGCAACAAAGAGATTAGACTTCGGCGGTCCTGATAGGTTACTGGAAGAAACCCGCTATGAATTGGATTGGATGCTAAAAATGCAAAACCCTGAAACTGGCGGCGTATACCATAAGGTTACTACAAAACAACATGCCAGTATGACTGTATTGCCTGAAGAAGACAACCCCCAGTTGTATCTTTCACCGGTATCTGCACAAGCAGCAGGTGATTTTGCAGCTGTAATGGCGTATGCTTCAAGAATGTACAAAAATACCGACCGAAGCTTCTCCAAAGAATGTCTTGTAGCTGCTGAAAAGGCATGGGGCTGGTTGGAAGCCAATCCGGATGTCAATGCCTATGTTGATCCTTCCTTCTTTGGAACAGGCGACTACAATGACAATAGTGCTGAAGACGAACGTTTCTGGGCAGCAACCGAGCTTTATAGGACAACAGGAGAGGACAAATACTTGGCATATATCGAAGAAAACGATCTGCCCGGTCAAGGTTTGGGATGGGTTGACATGGGTTCATACGCACTTGTAAGCTACCTTAACAACAAAAACGTAGACAAAAACAGCGAAAAGTATAAAGAGATCAAAAACCGCTTTATAGGTGATGCAGATAACATCATAGATGTCTGGAAAAAAGATGGCTACAAAGTTGCCCTTGACCAGTATGTCTGGGGAAGCAACAAGGATCTTGCGGATCGCGCAATGATACTTATTATTGCCAACAAACTCGCTCCTGACAATGACTATGATGTAGCAATTCTGGATCAGCTCCATTATTTCCTTGGACGTAATGCAAATGACACAAGCTATGTCACAGGCTTTGGTGAAAAGGCAGCTAAAAATCCGCATCATCGTCAGTCGGTTATCTTAGAGCAGGCTGTACCGGGCATGCTTGTGGGAGGACCAAATGGCAGTATTATGACCGTAAACGGCGATCCTGTTGCAACTATTGTAAATGAGGAAACTCCTGATGCAAAATGCTATGCAGATGTGGACGGAAGCTTCGCTACCAATGAAATGACAATATACTGGAACTCACCATTGGTATTTATATTAGGTTATTTATACGGCAAGTAATAGTTTTAAGTGTTAAAAACTCCCTCGCTTTCTTTAGCGAGGGAGTTTTTAAAACCATTTATGCTATTCACTTCTAATGGCATCTAAGGCACTTATACTCATAGCTTTTTTCTCATCCTATTTTAATAATTTTATTAGCTCAACATTGTTGTTAGCTATTACAATATCCAGAGGAAAAAGCTAATTCCAGCTACTAACCAGGTTTGGATGGGGGNNGGGGCATGAAATGCGGAGGAATTCATTAGCGTTAAGACCCTTAGAGTTGAATTCTGTAGCATTTCATGTCCACAGCCAAGCCGGACTATTTAGCACTATATTAAAAAAATGGGGAAACTTAATTAAAAACAATAGTACTCTTCAGATATTTTGCAACTCCGTCATCATCATTACAACCAATGATACCGGTAGCGTTTTTCTTCAACAATTCATGGGCGTTTTCTACTGCATACTTTTCATCAGCAATTTCAAACATTGGAATGTCATTTAAATTATCGCCGAAACAAACCAGTTTTTCAAATCCCATAAAATCCTTAAGGTATTTTATAGCATCACGTTTATTGGCATTTTTGTGTGTCAGCTCAAGCCAGACCGCCTTAGAATAAATATCCACTGTATAATGGCATGTAAAATCATACTTTCCCGTAACATATTTATAAGCAGGCACTAACTCTTCTTTCTTGCCTATCGCAAGTATAGTAATAACATTTTTACTAAAACAGCTTAATAGGTCATCGGTTTGCGTAAAACGCCTGTCATTGCTTGCGAGTCTATCCTTTATGTAATGCTCCTCACCATCGTTAAAAATTCCTTTATAATACACTTTGCTTTCTTCATTTTCATCTCTGGTATAAACAATAGGTGAAATCCCCATCTCCATAAACAATTTTGCTATTTCACATGCACTATCATTATCCATATAATTTGATAAAATATTTTTCCTTTCCACAGGGTCAAAAACAAACACGCCATTATGTAGAACCATCGGTAATTTTAGATTCAAAGGCTTAATAATTTTTTGTGCAGAAGTAAAAGAACGAGCGGTCGCAATGGAAAACTTCATGCCCTTTTCTATTAAATCATTTATAATTTTTATTGAAACGCTGCTTATTCTCTGCTCAGAGTTTAAAAGCGTACCGTCAAGGTCTGAAACGTACAGTTCCATTTCTATCAGCTCCATTATATTTACTTGTGGTATGTCTCACCGTTGATTATCTTATACGCCCTGTATAACTGCTCTAATAGTATCAACCTTGTCAACTGATGGGGAAATGTCATATTGGACAAAGACAGCCTTAAATCAGACCTGCTTAAAAGTTCGCTGTCAATACCCAGAGAACCGCCGATAACAAATGTTATGTGGGATTTTCCTGAAATTAAAAAGGAATCAAGCTTATTGGCGAATTCCTCCGAGTCCAGCTTTTCTCCCTTAACATCCAGAACAACCAAACAGCTTGAATCCTTTATCTTCTTTAGAATGCGCTCAGCTTCCTTTTTTTTGACCTGAGCTTCCTGGGAACTACTGAGACTTTCCGGTGCCTGTTCGTCACCAACCTCCAGAATTTCCATACTGCAAAACCTTGAAAGCCTTTTTAAGTATTCACTTATACCTTCTTTTAGATATTTTTCCTTTAATTTACCCACAGCAATTACAGTAATTTTCATTGTACCACCCGTACTATATATATCACGAAAATGATTCTATATTATATAAAAATATTAAATACTATATACTATATTTATCACCTTGCCTGTATTCATGAAATACATTAACAATCATATTTCAACCACTTTACCTGCCTTGTCCCTCGTTGCGACACTCAACACAATATCCTTATTTATATCAATGCTTTTTTCATGCAGTATGTTACACACCGTCTGGTATGCAAGCTCTGGAAAATTGTTTTCCCTGCTGAGATGCCCTAAAAGGAACTGTTTTGTCCCTTTTTCAGCAAGATACGCCACAACCTTGCCTGCCATTTCATTGGACAAATGACCTTTATCCCCCATAATCCTCTTTTTCAAAGACCATGGATACGGTCCCACCTTCAGCATTTCTATATCGTGGTTTGATTCCAATAAAAGAAGATCGCTGTCCTCAAGAAAGTTTAAAAGCGACCTGTTCATATGTCCAATATCCGTTGCACTTGTAACCTTCCTGTTTCCGATAAAGAAATTGTATCCAACAGGCTCACTTGCATCGTGTGGAATAGAAAACGCATTTACAAATATGTTTCCTATCTCAAACCCTGTACCTGTACTGAAGTACATTTTATTTTTCAGGTTAATGGGCCCTAATTGCTGTTCCATTGCTTCCCACGTGCCTTCATTGGCATACACAGGTATACTGAATTTTCTTGACAGTATTCCGGCTCCTCTTATATGGTCGCTGTGCTCATGGGTCACTAAAATAGCGCTTAATTCCGATGGCATCTCTCCTATGGAAACAAGCGCCTCAATTATACGTTTGCCGCTCAAACCAGCATCAATTAATATCTTTGTATTACCTGATGATAAAAATATTGAATTACCGCTACTACCGCTATACAGACTGCAAAACTTTATCATTTGTATCTCCTGCTGAATTATTATTCTTCCACCTTTGTAATTCTGGCTCCTAGGTTTCTTAATTTATGTTCAAATTTTTCGTATCCTCTTTCAATGTAATCTATATTATACACTTCAGTTTCACCTTCTGCAACAAGACCGGCAATTACCACTGCCGCACCTGCCCGCAAATCCACCGCTTTAACCGGAGCTCCTGACAGCCTTTTAACTCCTTCAACTACAGCCATCCTACCTTCAACCTTTATCAAGGCTCCCATACGTTTCAACTCATCCACATATTGAAATCTCAAATCCCATATACCCTCGGTAATAGTACTCGTGCCTTCAGCCAAGCAAAGGAGAAGGCATGCCGGAGGGTGAAGGTCGGTAGGAAAACCCGGGTAGGGAAGGGTTTTTATATTGGCCCTCTGAATATCGTCTGTTCCTATAACTCTTATCCAGTCACCACCGTCTTCTACCTTTACGTTCATCTCTATAAGCTTTGCACTTAGGGACTCCATATGCTTAGGTATAACATTTTTCACCAAAACATCGCCTTTGGTAGCGGCGGCTGCAATCATAAATGTTCCGGCTTCAATCTGATCCGGTATTATGGAATGGGACACTCCTCCGGTAAGATTTGAAACCCCTTTGATTTTTATAACATCGGTTCCTGCACCTTTTATATTGGCTCCCATAGCATTTAAAAAATTTGCAACATCAACAACATGAGGTTCTTTGGCGGCGTTTTCAATAACTGTAATACCCTCCGCTTTCACAGCGGCAAGCATAACATTAATGGTAGCTCCTACACTGACAACGTCCATGTATATCTGGCATCCAACAAGTTTTTCAGCCTCAAGCTTAACTATACCACGGTCCAATTCAACCTTTGCACCAAGAGCCTCAAACCCTTTTATATGTTGGTCTATTGGCCTGTACCCAAAGTCACACCCACCCGGAAATGCAACCTCCGCCTTCTTAAATCTGCCAAGAAGCGATCCAAGCAGATAATATGAGGCTCTCAGACTTTTTACCATATCATATGTAGCTACGCTGGATTTTAAATGTTGAGTATTGATAACAAGAACGCCATTATCATCCAAATATGTTTCTGCACCCATCTCATTCAGAATGTCCAAAAGCATTCTTACATCACTTATATCAGGAACATTCTCAATCGTGCATGGATCATCTACCAGTATTGCAGCCGGTATTACTGCAACAACAGAGTTTTTTGCACCACTGATGTTTACCTCTCCCCTAAGAGGCACACCGCCCCTTATAATCAACTTTCCCACTTGCAACGCCCCCACTCATCTATTGATTGCTACCTTTATTTCAAAAAAAAATATGTCCCCAATATAATTATATTACCTTTACAGGTATTTTACACGTAACAAATGTAATGGTATATCCTGCTTATGCTTCATTTTACTCCAATATCTCCCCGTTATATGCTTTAAAAAACATTTCTCTGTAAATACTGCCGCCTTTTTGTGTTTCTTTATATAACACACGCCATACCGGTATATCATCCAACTCTGTTGCAGCCTCTTCCACCTTATTCTCTTTAAATCCTATATCTATTTTAGTTATAGTAATATTATTTTTTCCTGTGTAATTCTTCAAAAGAACCTGGTACAGCGGAACAATTTTATTTTTCTTCGTAGTTGAGTCTACCCCTTTATACCTGCACTCCAACCGGAAAGCTCCGCTATTATTGTATTTTACTGCAATAGTATTTTCAAAAACCCAGAAACCCTTGTGCTTTTGCCTGTAATAGTATGTTTTTTCACCGTTCTCTTCAACATTTTCATAATCATATTCAAAATCTGCAACAGGTATTTCCGTATCTTTAAATACTCTATTCAAATAAGTCTTAAGGCTTTTGTGATTTTCAAAAGCATCTGTATTATCGTGGAATTCAAGGGTTTCATACACAAATGTATCATCATCCTCAAACACCAACCTCTTATTGCCGTCTTTTACCTCTTTATACAGAGATAGGTCTTCAAGCCCCTTTTCCTCGCCAAATAAACCTTTAATAACTTTTTCCTTGCTAAAACCATACTTCTTGTAGGGAAGCTTTCCCATGTGTTTATTATACAGCTTCAAATCATCTGCATTTACGCTTACTCCTCTTTCTTCAAGCACTTTTACAGCATCATTTATTATCTCATCTGAAATTCCGCCGCTGCTTAATATGTTAAACAGTATCACAGAAAGAAATATATTCAGCATAATAAAAATCACTATCAATATACTTTTTGCTTTTGACCAATCCATTCTAAGATACCCCTTCTTCCGTCATTGGTACAATATAGCTCTCTCCATCAACCGTATCTATAATCCAGACAGGCCTTAAACTTTGGTTCAAAAGGTCATGTTTGATATCATAGGTTATACTTACATTTTTTATTAAAAATGTTTTGCCGTTTAAACCACTGTATTTTTTAAATGCAGTTTCCAGAAGATCTGCCAAAGTATCTACTTTGAGTGTAATTTCTTTACCTTCTGCGTCAAACTCTTTGAGAATCCAATAACAACTCAAAACCCTTGTACTATTAGCCTTTATAACAATCGCATGGCTCAGAGCGGTTCCGTCTTTGACAATGGCAGAATATTCATTAAAAGAAACCGGTATTCCGTCTATTTTATAATCAAACATGAAAGTATAGTAATCACCTTTATTTGTAGCCGGATCGATAATATCCGCTAAAAATATATCTGCCCCTGTTATAATCTCTTTTCTGGAATCAATAAACTTTATTGCCTCTTCAAATGACTTGCTTTCATCTATTCCTTCTGTTCTTTCAACTTTATCCACATACTTGTATTCTAGAAGACCATCTCTGTAAACCCTAAAGATATCGCTCAGAGTTCTGAAAACATAAAGATCGTTAGTTTTGTCAAAACCTCTTTCATAGCTCTCACTTTCATCACCAAGTACAGCCTTTGAAATTTCCTCCATGTCGAAACTTGTATTTGGCTCTGCACCTTGAATAATAACGGGTGTATTGCATGAAATTGTGCTAAAATCCTTATAAATGTTGCTCCTGGTGACAATAAGTTTATCCTCTTCAATATTGCTCAAGATAGGCATTTCCTTTATTATATTATAACTGTGAATGTTTTTATCCCTTTGGAGTTTATTAATAATACTGTCATAATCAACCCTTCCAAGACCTTTATTATTAAAGGGCAACACATACTTTCTTACCCTTGATTTATCGTAAACATACACTGCCGCGTTATTGTTTACCTCGTCATAAGGTACAATAGCTAATTTATACACCCCTGCCAGTTCAAATTGCTCTGAAGCATCAATTTTAAGAAATGCTGATAAAAGATCTGTTCTAAGTAAAGTTTTAAAATCAAATATAAAAGACGTTTTGGTTGCTACTTCTCCCCAGCCTATATAAATCTCCTGACTTATTACACTATTTGCAAGAATTTTCCCGGTATAATATTGGGCGTCCTCCCAGAGCGAAATGTATTCATCGTAGCTTTCTTCAATAATCCAGTGAGATTCCATATATTCATCAGATGCAACAACCCTGTAAGGCTTGAAGTAGTCTGATATATCACCCACAGCCCCCACCTGGTAAGGTCTTAGAAAGCTCCATAAAAAAATAGGTGATCCTTGATTTTGATAAAGGACCCCTACCTGTATAAAACTAGTTATTACTAAAACTATTAATATATAAAACTTTGTTCTCTCGCGTTTTGAACGACTCATTATCTACTCCCGAATTTAACACTGAATATGGTATTAAACATATCAGTTACCCTGAAAAGTCCATTCTTTATTGAATCCTTCAATCCCTTATCAAGTACTGTAATTGTATAGTTGTTTAACTGCAAGTCTGTACCTGGTGTCAGCTCTTCTTTCTTTTTCGCATTGTTTTTATTGTAGGCAACAATTCTTACCATGTTGGCACCTTTATCCGGTAGTATTACCTCTTTCATAAATATGCCTGCTACACCGATGTCCCAGTAGCTGGTACCGTCATTGTTCTTAAAATCCACGTATTTTCCTGTCTCTTCATCATATATGTACAATTCAACTCTTATGTCTTCAACTTTTACGTCACTTGATGCTGACTTTCCACAAATTACATATGAAGATTTGAAGGTTGACTCGTCACCTTCAGGTCTAGTTATAGTGACCATAAACTCGGAAGTACTTTCTGTCTTTTTGTCCGTCAGTATACTACTTCCTTCATTAAATCCGAATGCCGGTATAAATGAACTTATCACAAGTACCGACAGTAAAAGCATAAACAACACTTTTTTTATCATTACTAACACCTCTTCGGCAGGTAAAATTTTGAAAATTTATTATTTACCCTTACTATAAATATATTATATAATATGTTTGTTACAAAAATATTACATACCATTTAAGATTCAATTACACATGGCAATTTAACAGTAACTTCAGTACCTTTACCATGTTCACTTTCTACAGAAATGCTACCTTTGTGGGCTTCTACAATTTCTTTTGCAATAGCAAGACCCAAACCTGTCCCCCCCATTTCCCTCGAACGGGCCTTGTCGGTTCTGTAAAATCTTTCAAAAATCCTCGATAAGTCTTCACCGGGAATGCCTATTCCCGAGTCGATAACCTTTACATATACTTCACTGTATATTTTACCTATATAAATGGTAATTTTGCCCTCAACCGGCGTGTATTTAATTCCATTGGTGAGTAAATTCAATACAACCTGCTCAATTCTGTCCTTGTCTGCCATAATATCAGGAATTTCGCCAATCACAAAGCATTCCAGCGTTTGGTTTTTCTCCTTGGCTGAAAGCTCAATTTTCTCAATACAGCTCCTTACAAGCTTTTCAAAGGGTAATTGCTGTATATTCCACTGCATCTGGCGGTTATCAAGTCTGGACAACTGTAGCAAATCCTTGACCAGCCTTGTCATTCTGTCTGCCTCTGTATTTATAACACTTAAAAACCTTTGTGTAGTTTCCTTGTCATCAATTGCACCATCAAGAAGGGTTTCAGAATAACTCTTAATTGAAGTTATAGGAGTGCGCAGTTCATGTGATACGTTCGCTACAAACTCCTTTCTCATGCTGTCCAGCTTGTGTTGTTCCGTTGCATCGTGAAGCACTGCAATAATGCCTTCTGCATTCTTTTGTTCATCAGTAAAAAGCGCAAAATATACTTTGATAATTTTGGCGTCAGTGCTTATTTCCGATTCTTTAGTATTAAACACTTCCAGATATAGTATTTCTTCAATTGCAACTCCAAGTTCATACTTTTTTGAAAAACCATTAAAGTCAAGGTCAAATTTATCAACACCCAAAACCCTATTTGTAGCTGGATTTGCATGTATAACTTCACCTTTGAGGTTAAAGGCTATGACACCATCAGTCATGTAATTCAAAATGGTTTCAATTTTGTTCTTCTCGCTGTAAACTTCATTCAATGTATTCTTTAATTCCTTAGCCATAAAGTTAAAAGCTTTTGTAAGCTTGCCTATCTCATCGTCAGATTTTACCTTAAGAACCTGTCCAAAATCCCCTGCTGCAATTTTTCTTGCCTTGTGCATAACATCAACAATCGGAACAGTAATTGCTTTTGATATAAGAAAACCGAAAACCAGTGCCAAAGCAATCGCTATCAAAAAAACCAGCTTCAAAATGTTGTTGATCTCATTTAAGGCATCAATCCATTCTGTTCTGTCAGACCTGAAATAAAATACAAAATCCCCCGCCTGTCTCGCATAGTCAAAAAACAGCTGTCCTTCATCTTTTCCATGTACAAGGTTGTCGGCACTGCCTCTTCTTCCCGCCAATGCCGAAAGGTAATTCCGTGACTTTAAAACCTCTTCAAGGATTTGTTGCTGTTTATCGTTAGAAAAGCGTCTGTCGCTTGTATATACTATTTCATTGGTGTTTTTGTCGATGACCGTACAGGACTTGAATTCACTAACCTGAAACAGCCACATGGCATTTTGGTCTTTACCAAGGCTTATTACATCTTCCCTGTTGGGATTTCCACTGATATTCCACTTTTGGAATCCCTGCTCAATACCGTTTTTGAAGGTTTCATAATAGAAGGAGTTTATAAAATAGTTAAGTATTGCAATAATGGCAAGCATCAAAGCAATAGTAAAAAGTATGAAAATAAAGACAAGTCTCCACTGGAGACTTCTCCTTAATTGTAAACTTCTTATGTGCAGACTCCTTAAAATCATACTGCCCCCATACCAATCCATAGAATTATTCTAAGATAAGCCAGAATATAACTTCCACTCATCCCTATATTTTCAGCATTGCTAACTTATTTTATTAAAGTAGTATCCTACCCCTCTTTTTGTCAAGATGTATGAAGGGTTGCTTGGATCCTTTTCAATCTTCTCTCTTACTCTTCTTACAGTAACATCTACAGTACGTACATCTCCATAGTATTCATAGCCCCAAACCTTTTCCAAAAGATTCTCCCTTGAAAAAATCTGTCCGCATTGAAGAGCCAAAAACTTTACCAGCTCAAATTCCCTTAAAGTCAGCTCAATTACCTGACTGTTCCGTTTAACCTCATATCGGTCTATATCAATTTCAAGATCTCCGTGTTTGACAAGGCTACCCTTACTTTTGGTCAAATCTTCAGAAGCAGTTCTTCTTAAATTGGCTTTAATCCTTGCCATTAACTCCCTGGTACTGAAAGGCTTGGTTATATAATCATCTGCTCCTAATTCAAGCCCTAAAACCTTATCAACCTCCTCTTCTTTAGCAGTTATCATTATTATAGGAATCGATAAGCTTTCCCTTATCTTTCTGCATACTGTAAATCCGTCCATCTTGGGAAGCATGACATCAAGCAAAATAAGGTCGGGCTTTTCGCTTAAAGCTGATTGTAATGCTTTCTCACCGTCATATGCCTCTATAGTTGTAAATCCTTCTTTTACAAGATTAAACCTCAGGATGTCAACTATATTCCTTTCGTCGTCAACAATAAGAATCTTTGAACTCACTAAACACACCCCTTATTTGATATAATTTCAGGTATAGAGTTTTTCATCTATAGAAGACATGTCCTTCATCATATATTACATTATATCAAATAAATAATAAATATGAACATATATTTTTGAACAATAAGCCCATAATATTCATTTTCTATATTGGGTATCCTTAATTTCTGAAAATTTACATAACTTTTATTGATTTTATTCCATTATGTGTTATAATAAAGTTGAATATTTTTTATCGATATTATGCAGAATACAGAATCGAAATTTTTCTTTGAATTGTTTTTAAGTCGTATTGAGGATTGGCTGGAATATTGCTCCTGATTTTCATCATAGTCTATTTGACTCAAATAAGGTCTGAAGTGAAATTATAGCTGAAGTTATGTAATAAAGCATTCCTAAGTATATGAAATATCTTAATTTCTCAGTGTCGCTGCTCAGCTCATTGTTTGATACATTTATAAGACACCTGTTATTGAAGTAGCTTTCTTTAAATATACTATATCAAAGCGGAGGGGGCTGCAAGTCATGTCCAAGGATCTAATGTATTGTCTTATAACTAAAATGCATATCAGGTTAAATCGTCTTATCGAAAGCAGAAACTATGATCTATTGAACGAGGACGTCCAACACTACAGCAGAAGGTTGGATAAAGTATTATCACGGTATAATAAAGCTTCAATAAACTCTAAAGAAATATGCGGATCAGAGTCATGCTGCAGTAACAACGCCAAATATGCTGTATAAGCAACAACATCACAAAAATCAAGTTTTTTTTATAAGGCATAAATCTTTCGTGATTAATATAGCTATAAAACGGCACAGATAAAGGGCGTTCCTGTACGCCCTTTTATTTTTAGAGCCATTTCCTGAAAGGAAATCCGGCAAAATTTTGTGCCCTCAATGGGAACGAAATTTTATCAGGTCTCATATCAGTTACCGTTTTCTGCTTTTTGGTAAGTTGGTACGATGAGTTTGATATAATCAGAAACACCCTCGGAGTTTGTTATTACATTTTCTTTCAGACAGTCAATTTCACGTTTGAGCAAAGCTAGGTCAATATGAACAGGCTTTGCAATAAAAATCTTATTATACTTTGTAGACTCAAGACCTTCTTCATTCAGAAGAAGCTCTTCATACAGCTTCTCACCCGGTCTCAGACCCGTATACTCAATTTTTATATCGGCATCCGGTTCAAATCCCGAAAGTTTGATCAAGTTCCTCGCTAGATCGCAAATTCTAACTGATTCACCCATATCAAGAACAAATATCTCTCCTCCCTCAGCCATCGCCCCGGCTTGTATAACAAGCTGAACGGCCTCTGGTATGGTCATAAAGAACCTTGTAACCTCTGGATGCGTTACAGTAACAGGACCGCCTTGTTCTATCTGTTTTTTGAAAAGAGGTATGACACTTCCGTTACTTCCTAAAACATTACCGAATCTCACAGCTACAAATTCGGTTTTACTGGTTTTGTTCAGACCCTGTATAATCATTTCCGCAATTCTCTTTGTCGCTCCCATAATATTTGTAGGGTTGACCGCCTTGTCAGTGGAAATCAGTACAAATCTTTTTGCCCCAAACTTGTCCGCACATTCGGCAACATTCATCGTACCAAACACATTGTTCTTGATTGCCTCAGTCGGATTGGCCTCCATAAGAGGAACATGCTTGTGCGCAGCTGCATGAAATACAACATCAGGCTTATGCTTTCTGAATATATTTTCCATCCTGCGCTTTTCTCTTATATTGGCAATCACCGTGATAAGATCCATCTTAGGAAAGTCATGCAAAAGTTCGTTTTGTATTTCATAGGCATTATTCTCATAATTGTCCAATATAACAAGCCGTTTGGGAGAAAATCCTGCTATCTGCCTGCATAACTCAGACCCTATAGAACCTCCTCCTCCGGTAACAAGAACCACTTTCCCCTTAATGTAGGATGAAACCTCATCTATATCCAGATTTATAGGCTCTCTGCCCAACAAGTCTTCAATATTGACATCCCTTACTTTCTGCATAACTACCGACTCATCAATAAGCTGCGAAACAGAAGGAAGTATTTTTACCTTGCAATCAGTCTTCGAACACTGGGTATAAACATCGTTAATCCTTTTATTCCCAGCAGAAGGCATGGCAATGATAATCTCATCTATTTTCCATTTTTCCACCGCATTCAGTACGTCTGTTGTTCCTCCAACAATCGGAACACCATTTATCTTCTTCCCTTGCTTGAATTTGTCATCATCAATAATAGCTGCCGGAACACTCTTCAGTTCAGGATGCATTCTAAGTTCCTTTACTATAATTGCACCCGCATCTCCAGCACCTATTATGAGAATTCTTTTCAAATTCGTTATACGTATAATTTCGCCCTTTACAACTCTTCTAAATACCCTATAGGCAAACCTTATACCACCTATCAGGAATGTATCCGTCAGTATTGCAATGGGAAATATACTTCTTGGTACAGGCGTAAGACTTAGGGTTGTATAACTTATCATAATGGTATTGCTTATAAAGGCAGCTGTTACAATAAGTCCCATCTCATACGTGCCGGCATATCTCCATAGACTGTTATAGAGCCTGAAAAGGAGGAATATGAATATTTTTACTATAGTTGATATTATTGCAAGCTTGAGAATGTGCTCTGCAAATCTGGGTTCTATTTTATTGATGCCATCAAACCTTAAAAAATACGCCAATATAAGTGATATATTGATTAAAACCACATCTACTGCTATCAAGCCATTTGCTCTTATTTTTTGTTTCATAATGGCCCCCTGTTTTTCGTTTAAATTTAAACCTCGTAATAATTATAACAAATAAATAATAAAAAAAGCAAAACTTTGAAGCAATATATATCATTTAAATTTTGTTTATTTTGCTCTAATCATCCTTACAAGTGAAACATCTCCTTGCTATCTATCATATCCATTAGGATTATTTTTTTGCCATCTCCAGGAGTCCCTGCACATATCCTCAAGATTTTTTTCAGCTTTCCATCCTAATCCCCTATATGCTTTAGACGCATCTGCAAAGCATGTTGCTATATCTCCCGGTCTTCTATCTGTCAATACATAGGGTATGTCTACTCCTGTCGCTTTTTTAAAGTTGTTCACTACATCAAGAACACTATAACCGGTGCCTGTTCCCAGATTAAACGCTTCTACACCTGTACTTTTCAGTGCTTCTTCCAATGCTTTTACATGACCCTTTGCCAAGTCTACAACGTGTATATAGTCTCTGACACCTGTTCCATCATGTGTATTGTAATCGCTGCCAAAGATACTTAGCTTATCTCTTTTTCCTACAGCCACTTGAGTAATATAAGGCATCAGATTATTGGGTATACCATTCGGATCCTCGCCAATTATACCGCTTTCATGGGCTCCAATAGGATTGAAATACCTCAGTAACAATACACTCCAGGAGTTATCCGATATAAATACATCTCCAAGTATTCTCTCAATCATAAGCTTCGTAGACCCATAAGGATTTGTTGTACTTAAAGGCATATCCTCTATAAGAGGCGAAACATTATTCATGCCGTATACCGTAGCTGAGGAACTGAAAACTATTTTCTTAACATTATATTTCTGCATTACCTCACAAAGTACCAAAGACCCTGTTACATTATTGTGATAATATTTAAGCGGTATCGCCACAGATTCTCCTACAGCTTTAAGTCCTGCAAAATG
>LSQX01163115.1_pt1 | contig 16233 bp, 9 predicted proteins | sample 654561 | NCBI WGS metagenome assembly LSQX01 (sample SAMN04489861, study PRJNA283612) | anaerobic digester metagenome | isolation source: 4 biogas reactors fed with cattle manure at either 37C or 55C with and... | place: Denmark: Kongens Lyngby | collected 2014 | reverse complement strand
ATTCTGATGAATAATGCGGGCTAGCTACGCTCCGGCGCTGGCTTTCCCCGGCAAGAGGATCGGGTGGTGAGCGACCCCCGCGTCCCGGAGGAGCGCCATCGTGTGCTCGTGGCAGGTGAAGAGGAGCACCTGCGTCTTCTCGGCAAGCCTCGCAACGATCCGGAGCGCCCGCTCGTGGCGCCGCCGGTCCAGGTTGACCAGGGCATCATCCAGGACGACCGGGAGGGGGAGGCGGTCCACGGCCTGCTCAATCGCGGCCAGGCGCGCGCAGAGCATCAGGGCATCGCGCGCCCCCCGGCTGAGGCGCTCCTCATCTCGCTCGATCACTCGACCGTTCTCCTCGCGCAGCACGCGGACCGCGCCATCGCTCGCGATGATCCGGCCCCAGCGCCCCCCGGTGACCTCCTCGAAGAGCGCGCCGGTCCGACGCACCGCTTCCGGCTGGCGCTGTGCCTCGAAATCGCGCCGGGTGAGCGTCAGCAGCGCGTGTGCGACGGTCCGGGGGGCCCATGCACGCCGAAGCTGGACCACTCTCGCGCGGGCCTCCTCGCGCCGGGCCTGGGCCTCCGCCAGGGCCTCATCCTGGCGCAGCTTGCTGATCGCGTCCTGGAGCGAGCCAATTGACCGCTGGGCCTCGTCACGCTCCTGGATGTGCGCGGCCTCGGTTTCAGCGAGCTTCGCCGCTTCCTCCTCCAGGGCGGACCAATCGGCGCTCTCCAGGCGTCCCTGGAACTCCTGCCACTCCTCTTCGGAGCGCGTGCCGCGCAGCTGGCTCTCCACCTCTCGGAGTTCCGAAGTGAGCCTGGCCCACTCCTCATGAGCCCGCGCGCGCCGGAGGAGGTCGTTCTCATCCGTCGCCTTCGCTCCTCGGAGCACCTCTTCCATCTGCCGCGCAGCCTCGTCCGCTTTGGCTTTGGCCTGCTCGCACTGCTCCCTGGCTTCCCGGTGCTTTTCAAGCAGGTTGCGCCGGCGGAGGTCATTCTCGCGCTCCTCTTTCAGGCGTTCTCGCCACTGCCGGGCGGCGTGCAGGCCCCAGGGGTCGTCCGCCGGGATCTCCTGGCCCAGGGTGGCTGCCAGAGTCTCGGCTTCTTCACGGAAGCGCTCCAGGCGCTCGCGCAATCTCTTCGCTTCCGCGCTACGCTCGTCGTGCTCCCGGAGCCGGGCCTGAACAACTCGCGCCCCGTCCAGGTAGGTCCGGGCCGCGCCCGGCTGGAACTCGGGCGGGAGTCCGAGGGATTGGAGAAGCTCCCCCCATGCCGCCTGGGCTTTCTCCGTGGCGTCTTGCGCCCGGTGCTCTTCCGCTTCCAGGCGTTCCAGCTCTTCGGCGGCGCGCTTCTGCCGGGCTTGCGCGCTCTGGAGCCGCGTCTCCAGCTCTTTACGCCGGACCATCGCTGCCTGCGCCTCTTCGCGCTCTCGGACGAGCTCCTGGCGCCGCGCTTCGACCACCGCTTCCGTGACCTCTTCTGGCAGCTGGGCCGCGGCCGCCGCTTCAGCGAGCCGGGTTTGAACCTGATTCGCGGCCTCACCGGCGCGCGCGAGCGCCACCGCCGCGTCCTGTAGCTGTTCCGGGGTCACGGTGAGCTCCGGCAGGGGCGGGAGCGGCTGGCGCGCCAGGGGAACCGGCGCCGGAGTGCCGAACGCGATGGCAATCAGGCACGCGGCGCCGATCAGGCAGTAGGGCGCCCACGTCTGGCCCAGGGCGTAGCCTGCCACGGCCGCGAGGAGGAACAGGACGCCTCCGGCGAGAGAGAAGCTGCGGCGCCGCCGGGCCGCGCTCGCCATCGCCTTCTCCTGGGTGGCGCGATCGTCTTCCCACTGCCGCGCCTGCGCCTCGGCCTGGGCGCGGGCCTCACTCTCTCGCTTGTGACGCGCGACCAGGTCGTCATGCTTTTCCTGGGCGGTCTCATGATCGCGGCGCGCCACACGCCACTCGGTTTGGAGCGCCTGCCACCTCTCAACCTGCTCGACGCGCGCGCGAAGCGCGTCAACGTCCACCGGCTCTGGAAGCGTGTCGAGGGCCTTCTCTACCTCGGCGACTTCCTCCTCCGCCTGCTCGCGCGCGCGTGCGGCGTCGTCTGTCGCTTTTTTCGCCTGGGCGTGCGCGGTTTCCGCCCGGGAGAGGGCAGATGCGGCCTCTTCCAGTTTGCTCTGGGTTGTGGCGGAAGTATCGAGATTGCGGAGAGTAGCGATGTCGGCATCGTGCCCGCACCTGCAGTCCGCTTCCTGCCGGGCGGCTGCGAGTGCCATCTCGGCCCTCTGCTCTGCCTCTTGCAGCTGGCCTGGCAGTTCTCGGTGCTGGGCTGCCTCATCGGCGAGTTTCTCCACCGCGCCGGCGTGCGTAAGCAGCGTCTCGTCTACCCACAGCCCGTCCAACTCGCGCTCGATGCTTTGGGCGCGCGAACGGGCCTCATCAGCCTGCGTTCGCGCCTCGTCGTGGCGCTCTCTCGCCGCCTGATAGTCGCGTTCGGCGGTCAATGGGAACTCGGCCACGTCAGCCAGCGGCTCGAGTTGTGTGCGGAGGCTGGCGGCCCGGTTCCACGTCTCGCGCGCGTCCAGAATCTCCCGGCAGCGTGCCAGGCCCTTTCTCACGCCGGCGAGTTCCTCGTCCAGTTCGGCAACGCGCTGGCGCTCGCGCGAGAGTTGGCGCTCGTAGTCGTTGAGCTGCGCAGGTTGCTGCGAGAGCTGGAGCACTTCGTCGTTTGCCTTCTTCCACGCTGCGAGCGCGTGCTTGACGGGCGCCTGCGCGGTGGCTTTCTCCGTCTCTTTGATCGCGTCGCGCAGCTTCTCGCCCATCGGGTCGGCCTGCACGAGGATGACGTCGCGGAGTTCGTTGCACCATTGGAGATCATCCAGGCCAAGGGCGTAGACGCTCTGGTAGGTACCACGAGAGGTGTTCCCCAGCCAGTCGCGGTTGAACGTGTCCAGGAGAACGTTTGGACCGCCGTCCGCGGGCTTGAGAGTGAACGCGCCCTTGCCGCGAACATCGCGCCGGGTGAGGTGCCAGAGTGTGCCGTCGTGCCACAGGATGGCTTCCACGTGCCGTTTATCGCCATCGGGCTCGTACTGATTGACGCCCGACTGCCTGCCGGCCGAGCCAAAGAGGAGGAAACGGATGGCGCCGAGCAGTGTGCTCTTTCCCGTTTCGTTCGGGCCGAAGAGGGCGTTGAGCCCGGGCTGCAGGTCGCCCACCTCCCAATCGGCGAACTCGCCGAAGCGCACCAGCTTGATTTGGTCGATCCTCATGATTGTACCGGCTCCTCCTCCGAGGCGAGGGCATCTTCCTCATCCCAGAGCAGCGTGAGCGCGATCTTCTCTGCTGCATCCAGGAGCTCCTCAAGCGGCATCTCGGGTCCGGGGATGCCTCCGAACTCGCGCGCGTCTGCGTTCTTCGAGAAAGCGCTGAGCGCCTCTTCCACCGCGCGGCGTGCGCCACTCTCGGGGGCTTCCCGCGCCTGGTCCAGGACGCGGAGGAAATCGCCGAGCAGGTCTTCGCGCTCCCGCAGCTCTTCGCGCGGCGGGAGCGGCGCCTGGGCGCGCGACTCCAGCTGCTCGATCACCAGGAAGGGCGTCTCCGTCGCGCCGGCGGCGTTCTTCCGGATTTCGTCCAGCGTTTCCGGGCTCTGCAACAGCCGCCATGTCGAAAGCTCCGGGCGGCCGGCGAGCGTTACCCGGGCGATCAAGCCCTCGGCGCCGGTGCGCGAGGCCTCGTCCAGCCGGGTCTGAAGCGCGTCGCGGATCGCCTCCGTCACGGCGGTGTCGCCCGCGCATTCGGAGACGGCGACCTCCACGCGCTCCCAGAGAATCGATCCGAACGGCACAAACTCGGTCTTCGGCGCGCGCCCCGGTTCCAGGTGGACCAGCAGCCCGCCCTTCGGCCCGGCTTCGTTGATGTCACGGCCCTGGGGATTGCCCGGGTAGATGACGAGCGGCCGGTCGTGGAGCGGCTTCTCGGAGCGCTTGTGGATGTGGCCCAGGAGCCAGGCATCGACCGGGGCACGGGCCAGATCGCCCACCGAAACGGGGGCGTAGCCATTCATCTCGCTCATCGTGCCCCCGGCATCGCAGTGAAGTAGGCCGACGCGCAGGGGGGCGGCTTCCAGCGCCGCCGCGTGCGCTTCGAGGCCGGCCAGGGGATGCGCCAGATTGAGCGCCTGGCTGAAGCTACGCCCGACCACCGTGCACGCGGGCGCGCCCTCCTTTTCGATTACGCCGGCGCCCCATTCCGCGTCGAAGAGCGTGCAGCCTTCGGGGAGCGAGACGTGGCGGCGCCAGAGCGACGGGTCATCGATCGGGTCGTGATTCCCGGCGATGATGAAGCAGGGGATCCCCTCCCGGCAGAGCGTTTTGAGTGCCTCGCCGAAACGCATCCGCGCCCGCAGGCTGGGCGCGGTTTCATCGAAGATGTCGCCGCCAAAGGTGACGGCATCGAGCCGGCCACTCAGTTTCTGCTCCAGGGCGAAAGCGACAGCCCGGTCGAGCGCGTTCAGGGTGGCATCTCGCAGACGAGTGGCCAGTGCTTCGTCTGTTTCCGCCAGCCCCTTGAATGGCGTGTCGAGGTGCAGGTCCGCAAGGTGGAGAAGGGTAACCATCGAGCCTCCGATTAGAAGCCGCTTCCCCTGCCAGCGTTTCTCTGACAGGCGCGGGCATAGCAGTCACCCTGTTGTTCGTGGGAGCGGCGCGAACTCCTCCCCGGTATCTAGGATTCGGGAAGCGTTGCGCAAGAGAGGAGTTCGCGGGGCCAGGGTGGAAGGATCGGGCGAGGGATGCACGAACCGCTCCCTGTCGCTTCATGGCGCGTGGCAGTGCAGCCCGGCGACGATGAGGCAGGAAGGTTTGGCCCAGAGCCACGCTGTTGTCTGGTTTCCCTGGCAGGGGACTGAAGCGGCGGTCTGCCCCTCGATTGGCCGCGTCCCGGGAAGGGCGAGAGGGGAGCCCGATGGTCAAGAGAAAGGCTGGTGTTCCGTGCGGAGTATAATCCTTTTCTGTGCCGCGCTGCTTCTAGCAGCGCCGGGAATGGGAAGGTGTGCCGTGGTCAAGGATTTGTTTGACGCGCAGGCCACCGGCCCGAATCTGCTCAGCGACGACAAGTGGCAGCCCTGGGAGCAGGGCTTCGAGCGGCAGGGGGGCGTCTTCGTCTGCGACAACGGCAACGATAACACGGTTCACCGCGGCGTGGGGCAGACGGTGGAGCTGAACCAGGATGTGCCGCGACCGATCATCGCGGTGGCGTGGAGCAAAGCCGAGGGCATTAGCGGCGGGCGCGACAACAACTACTCGCTCTACCTCGACCTGCTCTATGCCGATGGCACGCCGCTGTGGGGGCAGACGGCGCCCTTCAGCGTCGGCACGCACGATTGGGAGCGTCGGCAGGTGGTGATTTTCCCGAGCAAGCCGGTGAAGCAGGTTTCGTTCTACATGCTGTTGCGCCGGCACACCGGGAAGGCATCCTTCCGCGATCCGGTGCNNATCCGGTGCTGTACCAGCTTGAGACGCCGAAAGGCGCCGCGATCTTCGACGGGCTTCCCGTCACGGTCAAGGGCCGCCTGGCAGAGGGCTTCCAGGTGCGCGACGTCGCTGCCAACACGGGCTTCTCCACCTTTGAGGGGGGCAAGGCGTTCGGCCTGACCCTGGAGAGCCAGCGACAGCAAAGAGACGGCGCCACTTTCATCCGCTGCCGGATCGCGGATACGACGGGCAAAGACCGCGCGATTACGCTGGTCTACACGGTGCCGGTGGGGAACCAGGGCTGGCGGTGGCTGGCCGACCCGCGGCGGAGCCTGGAGACGCAGCCGCCCGTGGAGTATCACGAGGTCTCCCGGTTTGCCGCCGGGGCCATCGGCGCGCTCTCTCGCTATCCTCTGGCGGCGATCGCGAGGGGGAACACGGGCCGGGCGATCGGTCTCGATATGGGCTATCCGGCGTTCTACCGCGTGGGCTATAGCGCCGGCACGGGCGAGCTTTTCATCGCCTATGATCTGGGGCTGACGCCCGAGAAGCCCTCGGCCGAGCTCCAGTTCTGCCTCTACGACTTCGATGCCGCCTGGGGGTTCCGGAGCGCGCTCGATCGCTACTATCGGCTCTTCCCCGAGCTCTTCCGCTGCCGCACGCCGGAGCAGGGGCTCTGGATGCCATTTGCCAAGATCAGTCAGGTGGAAGGCTGGCAGGACTTCGGCTTCAAGTTCAAGGAGGGGAACGATGAGACGGCCTGGGATGATGCGAACAACATCATCACCTTCCGCTATACGGAGCCGATGACGTGGTGGATGCGGATGCCGGAGGAGATGCCGCGCACGATGGAGGCGGCGGTGGCCGAGGCGAAGCGCCTGGCCGGCGAGGGGAACCGGCAAGCACAGGCCCTCCTGGCGAGCGGCTACCACGACACCAACGGGCAGTTCGTCGCCCGGTTGCTGGATACGCCGTGGTGTAACGGCGCTGTCTGGAGCATGAACTCCGCGCCGGGTGTGCCGGGCGAGACGACCGACTTCCTGAACAAGTGGAGCCCGAAGCTCCGCGAACAGCTGTACGGCCCCGAGCGCAAGGGCGACCTCGATGGCGAGTACATCGACTCCAGCGAGGGGTATGTGACCGACGAGCTGAACTTCCGGCGCGAGCACTTTGCCGGCATGAAGACGCCGCTCACCTTCGATATCGGTTCGCATCGCCCCGCGATCTTCCGCGGGCTGATCGCCTACGAGTACGCTCGCGCCATGGCCGAGGACGTGCATCGCATGGGCAAGCTGATGATGGCCAACAGCACGCCGAGCCGGCTGCCCTGGCTAGCTGCCTATATGGACGTACTGGGCACCGAGACCAACTGGAACCCACGTGGGAACTGGCAGCCGATGTCTGACGCCGACCTGCTCTATCGGCGGGCGATGTGCGCCACCAAGCCCTACTGCTTCCTGATGAACACCGACTTCAACCTCTTCTCGCACGAGTTGGTAGAGAAGTACATGAAGCGGTCGCTCGCCTACGGGATGTTCCCTGGCTTCTTCAGCGCCGATGCTTCTACGAATCACTACTTCCGCAACCCCGCGCTCTATAACCGCGACCGCCCGCTCTTCAAGAAGTACGTGCCGCTGTGCAAGCGGGTGGCGGAAGCCGGGTGGCGCCCGATCACCGGGGCGGTGACGAGTGATCCCCAGGTTTACGTGGAGCGCTTTGGAGACCGCTACCTGACGCTCTTCAACGACAGCTCCGAGGAGAAGCGGTTTACGGTGACGCTTCAGGGCAAGGCCCCGGCAGCCAGCCGTGACTTGGTCACCGGCCAGGAAGTCCGCTGGCGAGCGGGCGGCACTCTCCACGGCCAGCCTGCCGCGCGCGCGGAGTTCACACTGAAGGCCGAGGATGTGGCGGTGATCGAGTTCTGAGCCCTCGCGAGGGCAAGTTGGTGAAAACGGCGCGGGCCGTGAGGCCCGCGCCGGCTGGCCCGCTCCTATCCGGTGGGAGAGGCGCGGGGCGGCTAGGGAGGTGGCGATGTCACACTACCGGTGCGCAGAGGGCCGGCTGGCCACGGGGGAGCGTGAGTTCCGGCTCGTGGACGAGGCGGCTGGCGTCGATATCACGGTGATCCCGGATCAGGGCGCGGTGTGGTCCGCTTTTGGCGCGCGCGACGAGAGCGGCAATCGAATGGAGCTGTTCCATCCGGCGGAGCACTTCACCTATCCGGGTGGGTCTCCGGTCCTTTTCCCGGTGACCGGGCGCTCGGCGTGCGACGGCGAGTTGGGCTTCTACCGCCATCGGGGCACGCGCTATCCGATGCCGATCCACGGTTTCGCGCGCGACCTCCCCTGGGATGTGGAGGATGTGGCCGCGGATGAGGCCGGCGCGCGAATCACCTGCTCACTCCAAGACACCGAGGAGACACGCCGTGTCTACCCCTATGCCTTCCGGATTGCGCTCACCTACCGGATTCGGGAAGGGGCGGTTTCTGTCGAGGCTGCCGTGGAGAATCCTGGCGAGGAGCCGCTGCCGTTCCACCTGGGCTATCATCCCTACTTCCGCGTGCCTATTCGCCCCGATGGCGACCGCACGCGCTGCCTGATGCGCGTGCCCTCGTTCGCGACCTGGGAGCTGGAGAACCTGTGTGCCACGGGCCGGCAGGTTCCGATCGATCCCCGAGAAGCGTTCGAGCCGGAGCGCGCCCTGGGCGACGAGACGATGGACCGTGTCTTCGCCGCGCTCCGCCCGGACGAAGGGGGCCAGGTCCGCTGCTGGGTGCACGACCCCGAGACGGGCTACGCCATCGAGGTCGAGTTCGACGCGCGCGAGTTTCCCGTCTTCGTGGTCTTTACCTCGCCGGAGGCGCCCTACGCCTGTCTGGAGCCGTGGACCGGCCTGCCGGGCGGGTTGGGCGACGACACGCCGTCTGGGCAGCGGGCGCAGCGGGTACCGCCGGGCGGCCGGGTGGAGAACACCGTCCGCGTGCGCGTTCGCCGCGCGTAAACGGCAGAGGGGAGAAGAGGAACCATGCCTGAGAGCCCCGCGTCTTTCGGCGCGATCAACTACGCTGTGCTGGCCGTCTACTTCACGGGCATGCTTGCCATCGGCATCTGGGCGGGCCGGCAGACGAAGGGCGCTGCCGGCTATTTTATTGGCGAGGGGAAGGTTCACCACGTCCTCGTAGGGCTATCGCTCCTGGGCACCTACCTTTCGGCGCTCACGATGATGGCGCTCCCGGCGATGTCGTATGGCCGCGACGACTGGACCTATACGATCCAGCTCCCCTTCCTGCTCGTCACGGCGGTCGTCATCACCGGGTTCGTGCTCCCGCGGCTGCGCGAGGAGGGGTGCATCAGCGTCTACGAGTTCCTGGAACGCCGGATCCACGTTTCGGTGCGCCTGGTTGCGTCCATCGCCTTCATCCTCCTCTCCATCGGGCGCATGGGCCTCGTCCTCTACCTGCCGTCGCTGGCGCTCTCCTACGTTCTCGGGGTCAATCTTGTCGCCTCGATCGTGGTCATGGGGATCATCGTCACGATCTACACGGTGGTCGGCGGGATCAAGGGCATCATCTGGGTTGATTCGATCCAGGTGGTGATCTTTATCATCGGCGCTATCGCCACGCTGTTCTTTGCCTTCGCCCCGGGCGTGGACTTCTTCGCTGTGGCCCACGAGCATGGGAAGTTTCGCACCTGGGTGGGCGGGTGGAACATCGCCGAGGTGACGTCGCTGTGGCTGATCCTGGAGACGCTTTTCCAGACGATCCGGATCTATGCCACGCAGCAGGATATGACGCAGCGCTACATGGCCGCGGAATCGACGAAGAAGGCGAACCAAAGCGTGTGGCTCTCGATCCTGGGTTACATCCCGCTCGCCTATCTCTTCTACTTCATCGGCACGGCGCTCTTCGTGTACTACACGGTGAACCCTGATCCGGGCGTGGAGCGGCTTGTGGCCGACAAGAAGCTGGACGCGCTTTATGCCTACTTCGTGGTGACGCACATGCCGGCGGGCCTGGCCGGCTTGGTGATCGCCGCGTTCGTTGCCGCAGCGCAGTCCACCATCTCGTCGAGCATGAACTCGAGCTCCGCGGTGTGTGTGGAGGATTTCTACCGCCGCTTCTGGGCGAAATCGAAGAGTGACGAGCACTACATGCGCGTGGGGAAGGCGCTCTCGCTCGTCTGGGGCGTAGCGCACATCGTGATGGCGATCCTCTTCATGCAGATTGAGCGGGCGCAGGTGGTATGGCAGAAGGTGATGGGGATCTCCACCTGCGGTGTGCTAGGGCTGATGGCGCTGGCGTTCCTTCCCTGGAAGGTGAACCCCTGGGCTGCGCTCACCGGCTGGGTGGCATCCGTCATCTCGCTCGTCGTGATGATGTTCTTCCTGCAGGTCACTCCCAGCGTGGCGCTCGTCTATCCTCTGGAGAGCAATACGGGGATCAACTGGTTGCTCTGGCCGGTGATCACCAACCTGATCTGTTTCGGTGTTGCCCTCGGGCTGGACCGCCTCTTCCCGCGCCGGGAGAAGCCACTCGCCCCCGAGGGGTAGCGTGTCCGAGCGCATCAGGGCGCGAAGCTTCCAGGGCTGAGCAGCACGGATACGAATATGCCAGGCGCGCGACTGGGGACGCGGGCCATCCGGGGCACGGCCATCCCCAGGGAATCGCGAAGGACCGCGAAGCGGTCCCACAACATAGCCCAGGGTCTCCTGACCAGACCGGACCTTATCTCCGAATACCAGGGGAGCACTGCGCCCGTTTTGACGCCGGATGGCCCCTGGAGTATAATGGGAGCAATCGTTTGAGAGTTCTCCCGCGGGCCGGTTGACTCGTGCCGCGAGTGGATCTGGAAAGGACGCACGATTGGCGCTGGTATCTCCCATCCTGAGGTCTGATCGGATCCGGCGCGAGCGCTGGATGCCCGTGCTGCTCCTGTTGGCCGCTCTGCTGGCCCCGCTGCCGGCGGGCGCCGAGGGATTCTCCTTCCTCCACCTGAGCGATGTTCACGCGCCGATGGCTGCCAGTCGCGAGACCATCGCCCAGGCGCGCGATGCTGGGCCGATCCGCCTGGCGCCCTATGGCGTGACCGCCCCACCGCCCTCGTTCGCCGTGGTCACGGGCGATGTGACCGAGTTTGGTGGCGGTGCCGGCGCCTGGGAGACCTACCGCTCGTGGTGGGATGGCGCCCGGTATCCCGTCTACCACGTGCCTGGCAACCACGACAACACCTGGTGGCTGCTGCGCCCGGCGATGCGTGCCCTGCATGGAGGCCTGCCCTACTCCTTTGATCACGCGGGCTGCCACTTCATCGCCCTCGATAGCGCGGGAAGGCAGGACCCCCGGCCCGGGTTCGGCGTGGAGGAGCTGGAGTGGCTGCGCAGGCACCTGGAAGAGGTGAAGCCGGGCACGCCGCTCTTCCTCTTCTTCCACCATCCGCTGCAGGGGACCGAGTGGGCGAGCCCGCGCGACTACGAGCGTCTCCTCGAGATCCTGCGGCCGCATCACGTGGCGCTGATGCTGGTAGGCCACGGTCATGGCTTCCGGCACATGCGCTTCGGCGGCTACGACGCCGTCATGGGAGGCTCTACCTTCGACAAGAATGCGAAGCCGATGTCGGGCGGCAACGCCGGCTATAACGTGGTGACCGTCCAGGATGGTGTCTTGCGCGTGGCCTACCGGCGCGCCGCCGAGGCCGAAGCGACGGTGCCCCTCCTGGAGAAGCCGCTGGCCGCCCCGGAGCCACTCCCGGAGGTGCGTTTTGTCTCGCCCGAGGAGGGCACCCGGGTTTCGGGTGAGGCGGTGCGCGTTCTCCTTTCGTTCCCGGACCGGGATGGTGTGGTCGGCGAGGTTGCCCTCGATGACGGCCCGGCCGTCGCGCTGGCGCCGTCCGATGAGAAAGCAGGCCAGCAGGGCGACCGGCTCTGGAAAGCGACCCTGGATCTGGCCGAGGCCACGCCGGGAGTCCACGTGCTCCGCGCGCGCTTCCAGGTGGGCGACCGGCACGTCTATGCCGGCCGCGAGATTCTCCTGGAGCGCCCTGGGGGACCTCGCGCGCGATGGCGCGTGAATCTGGGCGCTTCCGTGCGCGGGAGAGTGGCCGCGAGCGAGGGCCGGCTCTATATCGGAACGCAGGATGGCTGGTTGGTCGCGCTGGACGCGGCGCAGGGGCATGAGGTGTGGCGCTTCCGCACGGGCGGCGAGGTGCTGGGAGGCCCCGCCGTAGGCAACGGCTCCGTGTATGTTGCTTCCACCGATGGCACGCTCTTCGCGGTCGAATTAGGAGGCACGGAGCGGTGGCGCTATCAGGCGGGTGCGCCGCTCTCGGCGCCGCCGGCCCTGATGGGGGATGCCGTGGTGATCGGGTCGATCGATGGCGCGGTCCATTGCGTGGCGCAGGCGACAGGTGAGCCACGGTGGCGCGTGCCCACGGCGGGCTATGCCATCGAGACGGCGGCATGCGCCGTTGGCGATACGATTCTCCTGAGTGCCTGGGATACTTTCGTTCACGCGCTCTCGGCGAGCGACGGCGCCCCGCGGTGGAAGGCGCGCGCCGCAGGTACGGAGCGGACGGCGCCGCGCTACTACAGCCCGGCTGATTGCTCGCCCGTTGTGGCCGGCGGGCGCATCTTTGCCGCCGACCGCAATTATAAGCTCACGATTCTGGACGCGGCGACAGGCGAGCGCGTCGGAGTGGTGGACCGCTGCGCCGCCGTGTCCCCCGCCGCCGATGGCCGGGGCGTCTACATCCGCCGGCCGGGTTTGCAGCACGGTCTGGCGCGGCTGGATTTGAACGGCACCGAGGTGTGGAGCTGCGACATTCGTTTGGGCGCTCTCCCGGCGCCTCCTGTCGAGGCGGGGGGGAGCGTCATCGCAGCTTCGGATCGGGGCCTGGTGAGCGGCGTTTCGCCAGTGGACGGGCGCCTGCTGTGGCAGTATCAGGTGTCGGCGGGATGCTACCTCCCCGGTGGCGCCGCGATGGCGGATGGAGTGGTCTACACCGCCGGCCTCGATGGCGCCGTGACGGCGATCCAGCCGTAGCCCGGCGCGAGCCGCGGCCTACATGGCGCCGAGCGCCCCGGCATAGCTCAGGGCGAAGTTGATCACTTCCATGCCGACGAGCACGCCCACGAACAGAATGAGGAGCGGCCCGACCGCCGTGGCCAGGCTGTGCGTCGCCATCGCCGCCTCGGCCTCGGCATACTCCGCCACCTTATCGAGCATCTCGTCGAGATTCCCGCTCTCCTCGCCAGTGCGCACCATGTTGAGCGCCATCGGTGGTAGAACCCCCGTTGGCGTGAGCGCCTCCACCAGGCGCCTGCCGCGCTGGACAGCGGGAATGGCGCTCTGGATCTGCTCGGCGAAGATCTGATTGCCCGAGGCCTGGGCGGCGGTTTCGAGCGCCTCGGCCATGGGAACGCCGGCGCGGTAGAGCCCGGCCAGACCGTGCGAGAAGCGCGCCAGGGCCATCCCGCGGGTGACCTTGCCGAGGAGCGGGAAGGCGAGCTTCACCTGGTCGAGGAGGCGTGAGCGTGTGCCAAGGCGGGCGATCACCACGCCAAGGCAGTAGAGGGCAACCAGGCCGCCGGCCCCGGGAACGATCGCGTTGCCGAAGCCGCGGCCAATCTGTGCGCCCTCTGAGGAGATCGAGCTGAGCACGACCTTCACGACGATGCAGATGAGCACCGCGATGCCAAGGGTGAACTTCGCCGAGAAGGTCTGCTGCTTGATCTTCCGGTTCAGCTCGTACTGGCGCTCGAGCATCTCCGCGATCCGGTTGAGCGCGTCGTCCAGCCGGCCTCCCACCTCCCCGGCGCGCAGCGTCGCCAGGATGAGTGGGGAGAAGAGGCGCGGGTGGCGGGCGAAGGTGACCGAGAGGGGGTGGCCATGATGGACCGCATCGGCTGCCTCGGCGGAGACCTTCTTCAGCGTGCCTCCGCTCTGATCGCGCATGATCTCCATACACCGAGATAGGGGCATTCCGGAGTGGACCGCGCCGGCGAGTTGACGGAAGTAGACGGCAAGATCCTTCAAGGGCACGCCGGGCGCGCTCCATGCGCGCGTGCGGGTCGCCGTCGTGGGGTGGCCTTGCGTGGCGGTCGCGGCACCGGTTCGCTTGGTCCGGACGGGAGACGAGTCACCGGATAGCTCGATCTCCATCGGCCAGAGGCCCTTGTCGCGGAGAATCCTGGCGGTGGCATGCTTGTCCTCCGCAGTAAGGCTGCCGGTCACTGTTTTCCCCGCCCGATCCTTGGCGCGGTAACGGTAGGTGGGCATCTGTGCGCCTCCCGCTCTCTTGTGTTAACCTAATGATACCTTAGCCCGGGAGCACGCGTCAATGTGCGCGGCGGAGTCGCTCCATCACCAGCGCCGGACCAGGGCGCGGAACCCGGCGATGCCCGCGAGATAGAGCAGGGCGTTGATGGCGAAGACCGCGGGGATGCCCAGGCGCGCGGCGACCTGGGTGGCCGTGATCGGGGCGAGCAACGCACCGACCATGACGGCCGATTGCTGCATGCCATAGGCGCGCCCACGGAAGTGCTCCGGCACGCGCAGGCAGATGATCGCCCCCGCCGAGGGCGCGATCGATGCCACGCACACGCCCAGAGCGAAGAAGAAGAGGGCGAAGACCCAGATCCCCCGTACGAGCGACAGGCTGATGCCGCAGAGCGCGGCGCCGGCAAGCCCGGTGAGGATGGCACGGTCATAGCCGGCCCGGTCGCCATAGCGGGTCCAGCGTTGCGCGGAAAGGACGAACGCCGTGGCAGGCAACGAGAAGATGCATCCGGTGAGCCACGCGGGCGCGTCCCGGCCAATGTCGCGGAGGTGAAGCGCCAGCACCGGGTTGATCGCGGACATGAAGAAGCCGTTGACGAGCACCACGAGCATGACGGACGCCAGCACGGGCGATTGGAACATCAGGCGGAAGTCATCGAGGAGGCTGGTCTTCTCCTCGGATACCTCGCGGGGGCCTTCACGGACCATCACCAACACCAGGAGCGTGGAGAAGAGGACGGCGGACCCCGATACCCCCATCGAGCCCCGGTAGCCAAAGAGACTGGCCATGAAGCCACCGATGCCCGGCCCCACGATCTGACCCGCGGCGCCCGCGGTCTGGGCGATAGCGACGGCTCTGGGCCCTTCCTCCTGGGGGGTGCCCGTGGCGATGAGCGCCATGGCGCCGGGGATGAACCCGGTGAGCGCGCCATTGAGGAAGCGGAGGAAGGCCAACTCGTAGGGAGTGCGGCAGACGCTCATGCCGAAGTAGATGCCGGCCAGGCAAAAGCCAGCGCGCAACGTCATCGCCTTCCGCCCATAGCGGTCGCCTAGCTTCCCCCAATAGGGAAGCGCGACGATGCTTGCCAGTGACTGGATGGCGAAGATGATCCCGGACCACTGCAGGATGTTTTCCTTGACGCCCATCTCCTCCAGAAAGAGCGGGAGGAAGGGCATGATCTGAAACCAGCTGATAGATGCAAGAAAGATAGCCAGGCTAAGAACATACAGATTTCGTTCGTATTGCTTCATCAATCGACATGTTTCTATGCGGGGTGGCCAGCTGAATGGGCGGCTATCAAGACGCGCGACTAAGGGCGCAAGAGGTTGCGCCCATTCAGCCGCGCACTAGGCCAAGGCGGGGTGTGGTCGAGTGGATGCCCGTCGCACGTCGCCCCGTATCGCGCCTGGAATCTGGTTGGCCGGAACATGGCCCTATTCTACCACAAGATGCCCATCCCGACGAGTGCCTGTCAGGCCCCGGACGGATGCGAGACCGCGGTTGACGGCGACGGGCACGGATGGGCTATCCTACATGCGCCGGCCCGGCTCGCGGGCACCACGACAAGGCGAATCGTGATCCGCCCTATGTTCCCCGGAGGCGCTCGCGGAGCGCGCTCCACTCGGCATCGGTGAACTCTGTCGGGAGAGAGAGCCTCTTCCCCTCATAGACCGACTTCTGCGCGGCGAGTAGGGCGCGCACGCTGCGCTGGTGCAGCTCGAAGCGGTTGAGGTGTGGCGTGCCATGCTCCAGCCNNCGGCCGGCTCCTGTTTGCTGAAGCTGCTCTCGCCATGCACCGGCTCCGCCATTCCCTCGCTCTGATACCAGTAGCCCTTGTTTTGGGTGGGGTAGAGCCGGCCCTTGCTTCCCAGGAAGTCGAAATGGAGGTGCATCCAGAAGGAGTCCTCTCCCGGGGTGCCCAACGCCTCTGGGTCGCAGTCGAAGATCACCCGGACGTTGTTCGGGAACCAGTACTCGGCAAGAATGCTTTCCGGGGCCAGATGGGTGGCCTGATAGCCCTCCTCGTTGATCGTGTGCGCCATGGCCCACACCGCCTCGGGTTCTACCTCGCCCAGGAAGAAGAGGAGCAGGTCCATCGTGTGCGGGCCCATGCCCATGGTGTTCCCGCGGGTACTGGCGCGTACGAAGTAGAGGTCACCGATTCGGTTCTGCACGATGTCGCGGATCGTGCCGTCGCGAAACTGCGGGTAGTAGCGGCGTTGGCAGTTGGTGATGATCTCCATGTCATACTGCGCGCGGATCCGGCTCAGCTCTTCGATCTCCGAGGGCTTGATCGCCAGCGGCTTCTCGACGATCACCGTCCTCACGCCGGCGCGCGCCGCTGTCTCGATCTCCCAGACGCTCCTCCCCGGGCAGGTGATGACGTGGACGATATCAGGGCGCAGGTCGGAGAGCGCCGTCTCATAGTCGTCATACGCGGCCGGCACGCCGTACTTCTGGCAAAACGCCTCGCGGCGTTCGGCGTCGAGGTCGCACGCGCCCGCGAGTTCCATGT
>LSQX01190313.1_pt1 | contig 16234 bp, 9 predicted proteins | sample 654561 | NCBI WGS metagenome assembly LSQX01 (sample SAMN04489861, study PRJNA283612) | anaerobic digester metagenome | isolation source: 4 biogas reactors fed with cattle manure at either 37C or 55C with and... | place: Denmark: Kongens Lyngby | collected 2014 | reverse complement strand
GTATCTCTACCATGACCGATTGTTATAATTTGGACCTCCGGTACACCCGAAATCTGGTGAGACACAAGACCTTGCCTGAGCTCGCCGCTGACTATAATCCCTCGATTGTGGAAACACTTGCCTCTGTCGCTCATTCTCTAAGGGTGGATTCTGAGTATCTGGACGATTTGGCTCGTGCGGCATTCGATAAGTATACGTGCCGCCACGGGAGGATAACCGTGGTCAGTCGAAGCGGACTTAAGACCCTTAACCCTGCAATAGCTTTGCGTGTAGTGGATATGGCATGGCGAGAGGTGTGGTGCGGCGACGGAAATCTGGGCCTCTCCCGCGCCACGGCCATTGTTGAAGGCACTCAAGGGACGATATCGCTTCCGGGGCGGGTCACGGCGGTACATGAGGGAGACTTTGTCGTATTCTATCCTGAGGCTCCGGAGCCTTTCGAAAGGCCTTTGAGCGTGCCGGGCGAAACACCTGTACCCGAATTGGGGATTACGATTCTTACCGAGCTGGTGGGGCCTGAGGATGTAGGGCCGCTTCAAAGTGCAGGCAAGTCCAAGTGCGCAAATTCACCGCTTGGACTTGAGCGGGAGCATGTAGCATTTCTACACTACAATGTAAGAGGAAGTTCAAGAGGAGCCGGGGACGCCACTCTTTCCGGAAGTCAAGGTGGAGATGTAAGCGAAAGGCTTGAGACAGCGCCTCTTTCGGTGAGGACCCGGAGACCCGGGGACCGTTTCGCACCCCTGGGGATGGAAGGGCGCGAGCAGAAACTCAAGGATTATTTCATGAAGCGGCGCGTACCGAAGTTTTACAGGGATTTTGTGCCTATTGTCGTGTCCGGGGACAGAATAGCATGGGTGGGGGGCTTCCGCCTCGACGAAAGGTTCAAAGTAACGAAAAATACACAGAAGGTGCTACGTATTGAGGTCAAGCGTTCATTGCGATGTAGCCGGAATTGTGCTACTATTTGAAGGTCACGCCCGACCTTTGGTCGGCTTTTTTGCTCAGGGAGAGGGGGCGTTAGGTTGAACAACAGGATATGGCGAAGTCTAGCAGTCTACGCTCTTCTGATTTTCGTAGCGATTTCTCTGGTCGATCTCTTCGCGCCGAAGGACCAGTATGTCGAACTTGACTACAACCGCTTCCTTGCCCAGATTGAATCCGGTAAGGTTTCATCCGTCACCATTGTGGATGAGCGCGGTGTGACGGGAACCCTGGATGATGGGACAAACTTCCGTACCATCATTCCGGTTGACCCTGAGCTTTACCGAAAGCTCGTGGAGTCCGGAGCCACGGTGAAGTTCGAAATGCCTCCCGAGCCTTCGTGGTGGATCTCGCTCCTCTCGAATATGATCCCTGTTCTCATCATGGTAGCCCTTTTCTTCTACATGCTCCAGCAGAGCCAGGGCGGTGGGAAGCAGGTAATGCAGTTCGGCCGTTCTAGGGCCAGGATGCAGGCTGATATCCACGAGAAGGTCACTTTCGCCGATGTGGCGGGGTGTGAAGAGGCCAAGGAAGAGCTTCAGGAAATCGTGGACTTCCTCAAGAACTCGAAGAAATATGTGGAGATGGGTGCCAGGATCCCTAAGGGTGTCCTACTCTTCGGGCCTCCCGGCACGGGGAAGACTTACATCGCCCGCGCAGTGGCGGGCGAAGCCGGAGTACCCTTCTTGTCAATCAGCGGGTCAGACTTCGTGGAGATGTTCGTCGGCGTGGGCGCCGCCCGAGTAAGAGACCTGTTTGAACAGGCCAAAAAGCGGGCTCCGGCCATCGTCTTCATAGACGAGATCGACGCCGTGGGGCGAATGAGAGGCGCCGGAATGGGCGGAGGCCACGACGAGCGCGAGCAGACGCTAAACCAGCTCCTTGTCGAGATGGACGGATTCAGCACCAACCAAGGCATCATCGTCATGGCTGCTACCAACAGGCCCGACATACTTGACCCTGCCCTTTTGAGGCCGGGGCGGTTCGATCGCCACGTCGTTCTCGATAAACCCGACCTTAGGGCCAGGGTAGAGATCTTGAAGGTTCACAGCCGCGGCAAACCTATTGCCAAGGATGTCGATTTGGAGGCCATTGCCAAGAGCACCGCAGGTTTCACTCCTGCAGACCTCGAGAATCTCATCAATGAGGCGGCCCTCCTTGCGGCGAGGCGCAGGAAGCGCAGGATAGGTATGGAGGAGATCGAGGAAGCCACCCAAAGGGTTATTGCCGGTCCTAGGAAGAAGTCGAGGGTTATCAGCGAGAAGGAGAAGCGTGTTATTGCGTTCCACGAGGCCGGGCACGCTCTTGCCGCAAAGCTCTTGCCCAACACCGACCCTGTCCGCGAAGTGACCATCGTCTCCAGGGGCGCTTCGCTTGGCCACGTGTCTACCGTGCCCGAAGAAGACAGGTATCTGGTAACCAAGTCTCAGATACTGGACCGCGTCACTGCGGCTCTGGCGGGACGCGCAGCCGAAGAGATGATGTTCGACGACGTGTACAGCGGGGCCGCGAATGACCTCGAGCTGGCAACTCATCTGGTTAGAAGGATGATCATGGAGTTCGGCATGTCGGAGAAGCTCGGACCCCTAACCTTCGGGCGCAAAGAGGGCCAGGTGTTCTTAGGAAGAGACCTCGGAAGGGAGAGGGACTTCTCCGAAGAAGTGGCGGCTGCCATTGACCAGGAAGGACGAGACATCATAGGCCAGTGCTATGAGAGGGCCAAGGCCCTCTTGGAAGAGAACCGCGACATCCTGATACTGGTCGCAGAGACTCTCTTGGAGCGGGAGACCTTGAAGGGCAGCGAACTGGATGTGCTCCTCGCAGGGAATCCGTTACCGCCGCTTAAGATCGACAAGGACCCGGTCACGGAGGTCGCGTTAGCCGAGGAAAAACCCAAGGTCGTCCCAGATCCCAAGAGGGTGGCTCCGGTACCCGAAAGCGATTGAGCTCGGGGAAACGGTCAGTTCTCTTCGGGTTCTGAGCTCAAGACGAGTGGGAGCGTGAAATAGAAGGTGGTCCCTTCTCCCACCGTGCTCTCCACCCAGATCCGGCCGCCGTGCAGCTCTACGATTTCTTTGGCGATTGAAAGGCCAAGACCGCTTCCGGAAGTTGAGGCCCTGGACCTCGGAGATTTGTAGAACCTGTCAAAGATGAAAGGCAGGTCTTCTTCGGGGATCCCGGGCCCTTTGTCTTGCACTGTAATCGTTGCCTCTTTGGGCCCTATGGAACAGCCCGTCACTATCTCCCCGCCTCTTTGCGAGAACTTGATTGCGTTGAAATAGAGGTTTGACATTACCCGGTCAATACGGTCGGGGTCAACGCTTACACACGCGGGGGCCTTTCCACCTGAGATATCCGGAAGCACGAGACGAGGCAACATCCCTGCTTCTTTGATATCGGGCTCGTGCTTCTTGTAGATTTTCTCGATTATGTCGAAGACATCGACTGTCTCCGCGTCAAGTGTAGTCCTTCGGGCCTCGAGTTGCGTCAGCTCGAAGAGGTCCTCGATGAGGATGGTCAGGCTGCCTACTTTGGATTGTATGAGCTCAATGTATTTCTTCCAGTTCTCTTCTCCTTCTATGACTCCGTCCAAAATAGCCTCGGCGTAGCCCCTTATAAGAGTAACCGGCGTGCGGACGTCGTGGGCTATGTTCGCGAGGAGATGTCTCCTGGCCTCGTCCATCCGGGCGATCTCGCTGTTTATGGCCTCCAATTTCCGGTTTGATTCCAGCAGTTCCCACGTTCTCAAGTCAGCTCGCTCTTCAAGATGGTGGCTAAGGTCGAGAAGCTCTTTGTTGGCAAGGGAGAGTTCTTTGGAAAGCCGCTCGCAAGATTCCAGCTCTCGCGCAAGTCTCCACGATAGTATGCATGACTGCGTGAAACATAGGATCACGATAGCCGGCTGAAAAAAGCGTCCCCATGGGAGAAAGCCCGCAAAGTGCGGAAGGTCCAGTAGGGGATATGAGAGGAAAGCCAGAGAGCCCAACGCTACGGCGTGCGACCCAAAGCGCCTGTGTTTCATCGCCCTTATTAGGACGAGCAGGGTGAACACGCAAATGACAAGGTCAAATGCTCCGCAAAACAGAGCGACCGGGGAGGACGGTTCGGGACCCAGAGTAAGCACAAAGCTTAAGAAAGCGATCCACCCTGCCGTCGCGAAACGGGCGACGGGAAACCTCACATCATCGGGAAAGCTGTTTTCCACGTACGCTGCGCCGAGAGGCAATAATGCCGACGAGCTGATATACCGGAGGGTAATTGACAGCTCCGGGCTGAGACCCGGGAAAACTCGTGTGGAGATGGCTTGACTCGCGGAGATGATCCGCATGGAAAAGGCGAGACAGACGAGGCCGAAGTAAAGGCTAGGCTTCTCGCGCCTCCGGAGCAGAAAGAGGGAAGTATGGCAAAAGCCCATGAACCCCAAAGCCCCAAGGCCGGCAGCGTCTAGTGTCCCCATAGCTCCATCCTCGCTCTAAAGCGCCATCGATCCGTTGAACTTGTAACCGGCTCCCCTCACGGTGAGGATATACTCGGGGGCAGCCGGGTTCTTCTCGATCTTTTTCCTTATGTTCGAGATGTGGACCATGACTGTCCGGATATCCCCAAGGCTTTGCATTTGCCAGAGACGCTCGAACAGGCTATCTGCGCTGAAGACTTTATCGGGATTCTGGGCAAGAAGCGAGAGCACCTCGAACTCTTTGTGAGACAGGTACACTTCTTTCCCCATTACTCTAACCACGCATGCCTCGAGATCGATCTCAAGCCCTCTGTACCTTAGGACGCTTGGCGGCTCTTCTCTGGCCGCAGCCGTCATGCGATAGCGGCGGAGGTGAGCCTTCACTCGGGCGACGATCTCTCGGGGGCTAAACGGTTTAGTGATGTAGTCGTCACCACCTGCAGCCAGCCCCATGATTTTGTCGATGTCATCGCCGCGACAGCTCAGGAACACAATCGGGACATCGGTTATCTTGCGGATTGCGTTGCAGACTTCAATACCGTCAAGCCCTGGGAGGAGCACGTCGAGTATGATAAGGTCAATTTTTTCGTTGGTTACAATGTCTAGGGCCCGTCGTCCGTCCAGGGCTGTGGTCACTTCATATCCTTCTTTGGTCAGGTAGAGGTTCAGAAGCTCGCCTATTTCGGCCTCATCGTCAACTACAAGAATTCTCTCGCCTGACAAATATCAACACTCCCCGGATCTTACGTTCGCTGTTTCATAAAGCACATCCTGCCAAGGCATGTGGACAGCAAGCACCTCCGCCGAAGTATCAAAGCCTGAAACAGGTCTTATGCTTGCTAGTTGCCCCGTTGAACCTGTTCTCGATCTATCGTCCTTTATGGCGCTTCCGCAAAAGCTCCATCACTGCGTCTATGTCTTCACGGGTGACCGGTTTGCCTTCGAGAGCGAAGTGTATGTTTTCCTTAAGGAGGAAAGTCTCGATTTCATAAGTCGCCGGGCCTTGGGTTTGTGGATGGTTTATGTAACCGGCGATCTCCAAGAGCTTGGTAGGCGTTGTGGCCAGCGGTCGTGCAAGGCGTCTTAGAATCCTGGGTGAAGGTACGCCCCTTGCTCCTGTCTCAACTTGGGAAAGGTAAGCGTTTGAGACTCCCGACATCCTTGCCAGCTGCCTTATGGAGAGGCCCCTGGCCTGCCTGGTCTCTTTGAGGAATGTTCTAAATCCAGCTCTGCTCGTTTCCTTTTCTCGCTCTTTCGGTCCTGAGTCCCGCCCGGTATCACCCAAACCAAACACCCCCCAAGGCTGCCACCGTGCAGTTACAGTATCGTACGAAGCGGCCATTCGTTGAGGCAGAAGCATCAATATGAGACTATAGCATAAGGTCTCGATACGCCCCAGTGACTACCTATTATGGCACTACATGGGGGATGGATATTGTCGAATGTTGCAGGGCGAGTGCAAAAAGTGCCCCGCATTCGCGGAGCACATGCGGCGCAGTCACCTGCGGGGGGAGCGAGCGATGATTGCGCCAAAAGTTATGGTCCCTAGAGATTTCTGAAAGCTACATCGGTGGGAACATTGTACCTTCAGGTGCTTGCAAGCGCAAGCATGTGTTGAAGCGTGTACCGGATGAGGAGTGAGGCAGAGAGCCAGGGAAACTAATGGTAGAAGCGCGAAACTTGTGATAACATGGATGTAGCTGGATTCTTTGAGGGGTACCGAATTTCCGCTCATCTGACTACGAGGATAGACATATATGCTGGACCTTCCAGGATACATTATTCGCGACCTTGTTCTCGAGGGTTTCAGGACAGAGATATATCGTGGCTGGTCGGTTAGAAGGAAGACACCGGTTCTCGTAAAAGTGCCGAAACATGAGCCGGTTTCGCTTTCTGACGTGTCGAGTTTTGTCTACGAATATGAAACCACTCGAGATCTTGATGTAGAAGGCATCGTCAAGGCGGTCGAACTGGTAGACGCAGGTTCGACTCTCGCCATGGTTCTTGAAGATAAAGGTGCCGTACCCCTTAAACGCTACACTCAAGGAAAAGCGATAGGAGTCTCCGTCTTTCTGGACGTAGCCGTGCGTCTCGTTGAAATCCTAGGTAAACTGCACCAGAAGGGCGTAATCCACAGGAACATAAGCTCCGAGAATATACTCGTTCACCCGAAGACCAAGGAAGTACTAATGACGGGTCTTGCTGCCGGGTCTCACGCATCCGACCTAAAGGCCGTAACAGAGTCGGTAAATCCGGCATATATGGCCCCGGAGCAGACGGGGTTGGAAACATGCGGCGTTGACCACCGTGCCGACTACTATTCCCTTGGTGTTGTATTTTACGAGCTTTTGACCGGCGTCCTGCCCCTCAAAGCCAAGAGCCCTTCCGAGTGGATCAGGGCGCACACCACACAGGAGCCGCCATCTCCTCATGTTGTGAATTCAAGGATACCAAGAGATCTGTCTCAGGTCATAGACAAGATGCTTTCCAAGACGCCGGATGACAGGTACCAGAGCACGTTTGGACTCCTTCGGGATCTCCTGTCGTGCAGAGAGCGGATTAGTGCTCTCAAACATGAAGGCTCCGCCTCTACAGCTACCGGTCTCCAGATCCGTTTTGCGCTGTCCCGGAAGCTTCTCGGTAGAAAGCATGAGGCGCGGGTTCTCAGGACGGCCCTCAACGATGCTTGCTCCGGAGGCGGGGGGATCGTCTTGGTGAGCGGTGAAGCAGGCATAGGAAAAACCATGTTGGTAAACGAGGCCTTGAGGATTCCGGCAATGGAGATGGCTTATTACGGCTACGGAAAGGCCGGGCGCATTAAGCAAAACACCCCCTATTCTCTGTTTGTAAGCGCCATGGAGATGGTTGCGAGACAGCTCATAACCGGCAGCAAGCGCGACCTTGAGATATGGAGGAGCGAGATACTGCGGGCGGTCGGGCGTAGCGGCGCGGTAGTCACCGAACTCCTACCCGACGTCGGGGTGATAATAGGCCCTCAGCCGCCGGTCGAGGCCCTTCCTCCAAAAGAGGCGCAGAACCGCCTATTCATGGCCCTGGGGGACTTGATCGGTGTATTTGCAAAGAGGGGCACTCCACTTGTTCTGTTCCTAGATGACCTTCAGTGGGCCGATATGGCTTCGCTTGAGCTCCTCAGGTACCTCGCAAGGAAACCCAAGTACTTCCTGATCGCCGGCGCATACCGCGACAACGAGGTCGCTGAAGGCGATCCTCTCTACGCTTTCATCCAAGGAGCCCTTGAAGAGACCAATGTAACTGAAATACACCTTGATCCCTTGAAGGAAGAGGATGTCGTAGAGTTCGTGGCCGATACTCTCTCTTCATCTCCTGAGAAGATTAAGGGCTTGGCAGATGTCTTAGGACGGAAGACTTACCGGAACCCGTTCTTCCTGGGCCAGGCGCTCAAGGCGGCCTACGATGAAAACATAATACGGCTTAATGAACAGATCGGAGATTGGGAATGGGATTCCGGGGCCGTGGAAAGCCTCGAGATGCCGGGAGATGTAACCGGGCTTATCCGTATGAGGCTGGACAGGCTGACCGGAGACACGCTGAATGTTCTGAAGCTGGCTTCATGTCTGGGACATTCTTTCAACCTAAGGCCCTTGTGCGTTGTATCGGAAAAGACCGCGCCTGAGCTCAAGGCGCTCATGGTCCCCGCGATGCGCGAGGGTCTCGTGCTCTTGGTCTCCGAAGACGACGGCGACTCAAGGTTTGAATTTGTCCACGATGAGATCGAGAAAACCGTTTATTCTCTGTTCACCGAAGAGGAAAGGCGCAAGGCCCACTTGAGATGCGGACGGGTACTACTCAGGGAAATCCGTCCGGATGATCTGCATGATATGCTGATCCCCATCATGGACCATATAAACCGTGGTTTGGACTTGATCAAAGGGCCGGAAGAAAGGCTCCGGTTTGCCGCATATAATCTTCAGGCAGGTCGAAAAGCAAGGTCATTCGTGGCCTATGATTCGGCTTTGAGTTATTTTCGGGCAGGCATAGAGATGCTCCCTGAGGATGCCTGGAACGACCATTACAAGATGTGTTTTGATCTCCACCTCGAGTGCGCCCAGTGCGAGCATATGGTGGGAGGGACTTCCCGGGCCGAAAGGCTCTTCGACACGTTGATCGAGCATGCCCGGACCGAGCTTGAGAGGCTCGACATAAGCAGTATGAAGATGCTCCTCTACACGGCAACGGGCGACCATGAAAAGGCCTTGGACATAGGCATAAACACGTTGAATGCTCTCGGCATGAGGATCCCCGCCCGTCCGGGGCCCTTGGACTACATTAGAGAGATACTCCTTTACAAATACCGTATGCTGGGGAGAAAAGTAGAGGACCTGGAAGAACTACCTGAGATGGGTCGAGGCATGCAGCGTAAAGTCACCGACGTCCTCATAAAGTTCACCCTCGTGACATGCAGCAATTACCCGGACCTGTATGCTCTTGCGTCGATAAAGGCCGGTAATCACGCTCTGGAGTACGGGAGCACGGAGATGGCTCCCATAGGTTACATAGGGTTCGCGATTGCCGAAGGGAGCGTATTGGGGAATTATGCAAGGGGATACGAACTGGGCAAGGTGGCAATTTCCGTCCTTGATAAACACGGGACAAGTTTTACCAAGTGCATAGTGTATTTTACTTTCGGAGCGATTATCAACCACTGGACGCGCCACCTGAAGGAAGGGTTTCCGTACCTCTACAAAGCGATTGACCACGCCTTAAGAGGCGGCGAAGTGCTTGTTGCCGGGTGGGCGCGCGGATCCATCCTCGAACACAAGTATCTCCTGGGTGCGCCTCTTACCGAGGTCTTGGAGGAAGCCGGAAAATGCGCCGAGTATGGGGACAAAGTCCGGCATGAAAACCTCAAGATAAACGCCTGGATATACGATAAGATAGCCGGTATCCTCATGGACTCCGGTGCCTGGATGTCTTCAGATGAGGCTTGGGATCGCGAGGGAATCGAAGAGGGTGACAAGGCCGCTTTGGCCACCAGGTATTTTGCCGAAATGCAAGTGCGTTACCTCAAAGGAGAATATGAAAAGGCGCTTAAGGTCATGGAGAAAGTCGATGAGCATCTGGGAGCCATAATGGGCTTTATGCTCACAGCCGAATCCGTCTACTACCATAGCCTCTCAATTTCGGGCGTGTATAAGCACCTTTCCTCAAGAGAGCGAAAAAGGCTGGATGGACGCCTGGGAAAAAACCTCCGTAAGATGCGGAAATGGGCGGATTCAAGTCCGGAGAATTTCTCCCACAAGTACCTCTTAATAAGTGCAGAGGCGCTAAGGATAAGAGGGAAGGCCGGAGAGGCCGGGCCTACATATGACCGGGCCATAGCAATGGCCCGTAAGAATGGTTATCTCCAAGACGAAGCTATCGCCACCGAACTGAAGGCCGTCTGTTGCCTGAGTCAAGGAGATCTCGACACGGCAAGGGAGTGCCTGAAGGAAGCCTTAAGGCTTTACGAAGAATGGGGAGCTGCGGCGAAAGCTCAATATTTGAGGGCCCGGTACCACGATCTGGTGGAAGGGGCCCCGAACTCCGAGGAAAAGGTCCAGATTTCAACGGATCTACTGAGGAACATCCTGTCAGGACGTGACATGGAGACTCCGGCGGGTGCGGAGAGCCATCTCGACGACATCCAGACCGACGAGAATCTGGTGGATTACGTCGAGCCCGAGGAAGCTCTAAAGGCCTTCCTCGATACGGTCATGGACACGGTTTACGCGAATAGAGGTTACCTACTCTTTGAAGAGGATGACGACCTCTACGTCCATTTCGCGAGAGACGTCGGGCAAGAAGCTGCGGTCCGTGAGCGACCGGTACGCATCGATGAGACCGACCAACTATCCAAGGCAATTGCGCGTGTTGTCTTAAGGACCCTCAGGCCGGTTGTGGTCCAAGAGGACCGCCTCAGCATATTCGGCAGGGATACATACCTGAGAAAGAGGAAGCCGAAATCGGTGGCTTGCATTCCGCTCTTTGCCCAGGGAATTCCAGTGGGTGTCCTTTACATTGAAAACACGCTTATACCCGGGATTTTCACAAGTGAGCGTCTTGAACCCGTGGAGAGGCTGGTCAATCGAGCCGCCTACGCTAGAGCTTTTTGGGAGTTCGTGAGAGGGGTTGATGGCGACGCGCCGCTCGTGCCGGGCGAGCTCCTTACGGATAGAGAAATGGAAATACTCAGGCTTATAGACAAGGGTCTATCGAATAAAGAAATCGGAGACCTTTTGAACTTGACCGTAAACACTGTGAAAACCCACATAAAGAGCATTTATGGCAAGTTGGGGGTGAACGGGAGAGTCCAGGCGGTGAAACGAGGACACGAGCTAAGGCTACTCTAACAAAATGGCCGCTATATTGACTGGATTTCCTAAAAATCACCCGAACGGGTGATTTCATATTTCCACACACGCCTTATATTAACCGTAGTTGAGCGACCCAAGCAGCCAATTTTCTACGAGGAAAGCCGGGTGGTAAGGCGTGCACTCTGAACAAGTGATAAAAGCCGTACTTGAGCAAGTGGGCCCTCCCACGCCCCTACCTTCGAAAATCGTAGATTACGTGATCGGAGAGATCATGAAAGCGCGGTCTACCTACTCCAGGATGTTTTCCGGATCCGAAGCGCATGTAGATGAGGTGTTTGTGGAGATTATGCCGACCTCTCATAGGCCTCGAGTCCGGCAGTGGTGGGTTCAGGATGCACGGCTGAAAATGGTTTCCCTCGACCCTAAGAAGGAAGTGGTGACCGTTTCCACCCTGGGGCTTACGGGTGTTGCCAGAGTGGACCTCAAGATGAAGTGGCTTACTGGAACCGGCAGATTAATCATACGCGATGCTTCGGGTCGCAATATCGTCATCCGCCAGACGGTAGAGTTTCAGCACGGCACTCCCGTTGATTGGGGCGGGCTTGCTCCTCGCGTGAGGAGGTTTCTCAACCTAGGCAAGATCGTGCAGGAACACGTGATATAGCATATGCTTGCAATAGCAAGTACCCTGAGATACCATAATTCCAATAGCACTAAGGCTTTGGAGGATGAAGTCGTCCTTGCTAAGAAAGCGGCCTGCGTCTCGTCCAATAGTAAAAAGCTCCCGGCCGAAGGTCTTCACGGTCATGGTTGTGAGTTCCCATGGGCGCACTCTCACCATCAGCGTGAGCCGAAGGATGATCGTAGCCTTAGGCTGCGCACTTATCCTGATCGCCGGAACGTGCCTCTTTTCTTCCACTGGGTATGCTTTCGCTCTTCGGAGGATCACTGAGCTTCGCTACCTCGAGGGTTTTCGAGATAACGTGAGGACTCAGCTCACCGACCTCCAGCAGGAACTGGTGACACTGCGACGAGAACTCGACGACGCCCAGGAAGAGGTAGGACGAGTTAGGGAGGTCTTGCGTTCCGAAGGTATTTTCGAGCCTGTAAGCTCGAGCCAAGAGGATACGTGGCGTGCCGCCGAAAGCTCTATCTCCCTGTCCAGAGGAGGCTCGAGGCGTAGCGCTCCGTCTCCGGAGGAGATGCTACGGACGGTGAAAGAGCTTCAAGAAGAATCCGATGCGCTCCTCAAGTTGGTCGCCGGGCTGAAAGAAGATGCTCTTCTGGTGTCGGCCGAAGCCTCGGCAGAAGTGGCATACAGGCGGGCGCTGCCGTGTACGTATCCAGTTGAAGCGGATATCACTTCTCCCTTTGGGTGGCGGTATCACCCGGTTACGCGGGTTCGCGCTTTTCACAGCGGATTCGATTTTGGGGCTCCGGTCGGTACGGCTATCCGCGCGACAGCCGACGGAGTGGTCAAGGCTGCCGGGTGGGATGGCGGCTATGGCCTCCGGATCGTCATCGATCACGGATACGGAATTGAGACTCTTTACGGTCATTGTTCCAAGTTGGAGGCAAAGGTCGGTCAGAAGGTCGTACGCGGCGACGTCATCGCCCGCGTTGGCGACACCGGAATAAGCACCGGCCCTCATGTCCATTACGAAGTCAGGCTCAACGGAGAACCCGTTGATCCGGCTCCTTACTTGCCGGACTAGCCTGCGTGTCGCCTCTTCAGGCCTCCGAAATCCCGTAGATCCAACTTCCACAGCACTCATTCGCTTTTCGCGAGGAGAGGACTGTCACAGCTTCCTGGAGAATACCACCGTTCGCGGGGTGAGCTGGTGGCCGCTGGGTCAAGAAGATCATACATACATTTTGCCGAAGTCTACGACCAAGTGATGGCTGATGTCCCCTATCGCCGTTGGGCCGATTATATTCAAGGCGTGTGGTCGGTTCTTGGTTTTCGCCCGGCCACGGTCCTCGACCTGGCCTGCGGTACGGGCAATATGACGCTTGAGCTGGCTCTTAGGGGATATGAGGTTATTGGGGTCGACGCGTCTCCCACCATGCTGGAGGTGGCGCAGCGGAAATTCCGGTCGCAAGGCTTGGTTGGGGAGTTCCTCCGCGGTGACATGAGGGACTTCAGCATTCCCGAGCAAGTTGATGCCGTGGTGTCGGTCTTCGACAGCTTGAACTACCTCTTGGAACCCGATGACCTGAAGCGGGCCTTTGCCTGCGTTCACTCGTGTCTTAAGGAGGGCGGCGTTTTTGTGTTCGATGTGAACACTCCGGAACGCCTGGCCATCATCCCCGAACAGACTCACATCATGGAAGGCCCGGACTACTACTTGGTCTGGAGCGACTTCTATGACCGGAAGCGCAAGATATGGCGGGTGAAGCTTACGGGTTTCGTAAGGGACGGGGGAGCCTGGAGGCGGTTCGATGAGACCCACCGGGAAAGGGCTTTTCCCCTTGAGAGCCTCGAGGAGTGGCTCTCTCAAGCAGGGTTCAACGTGCTCGCGGTATATGATTCGTGCAGTTTCCGGCCTGCGGATAAGACTACGTCGAGAGCGTATTTTGTGGCGCGTAAAGAGTCGTCTTAGGTTACCACCGCCAAAGAGAAATCCCGGGAGGTAAGGAAGATGCGCAAGGAAAGATGGGAACGACTTCTCGCCGAAATCCAAGAAGCGGGGCTTTCAGGTATTGCCCTTATGCCCGGCCCCAATCTTTTCTACATGACGGGCCTCAGAATGGGGCTTTCGGAAAGACCGACCTTGTGCGTTATCACCGAAGACGCGAAGGTCACGTTCCTCATGCCCAAGCTTGAGGCGCGCAAAGGAGACGCCGTTTCCAGCCATCTCGCCCGAGAAGGAGTGGAGGCTCAATTCGACGTCGTAGCTTTTTCAGACGAAGAAGACCCCAAGGAAGCGTTCTCGAAGGTGTTCGCCGGCATGGGAACCAGGTGGGGTTTTGAATACCGTTCCATGCGGCTTTTGGAGTTTTCGTTGATTACCCCCGCGGTTAGGGACCTAGAATGGGTAGACGCCGGCGAAATCATGAAAAAGCTGCGCATGATAAAGGATGAGTCCGAACTTGAGAGCATGCGCAAGGCCACAAGGCTCGCCGATCTGGGTGCCGACATTGCGAGGAAGCTCCTGAGGCCGGGCAAGCAGGCCACCGACATTGTTCGGGAGATTGAGAGGCAGCTCAAAGCAGAAGGAGCTCAGGCGGTTGGAACGTCTCTGGCGACGGGGGTTGATACTGCCCTACCCCACGCCGGCACATCCACCCGTGAGATCGCAGAAGGCGATGTTGCTTGGCTGGACCTTACCGTGTGCGTGGACGGGTACTGGGGTGATATCACCAGGTCTTATGCCATAGGAGACATCGGGCCCGAGATGAAACGGGTGTACCGGGTGGTGCTTGAGGCCAACGAAACCGCGAGGACGCAGGCGAAGCCGGGTATGAGCGGGGCCGAAGTGGACGCGCTGGCGAGGGAAGTAATAGAGTCTTACGGCTACGGAGACTACTTTGTCCATAGGACCGGCCACGGTTTGGGGCTCGAGATCCACGAAGATCCATATGTGGTGGCGTCCAACACATCCCCGCTTCCGGTGGGGAGCACGTTCACCATCGAACCCGGTGTCTACATCCCCGGGAAAGGCGGTATCAGAATAGAAGACGATGTGGTGATGACGGAAAACGGGTTAAGGAGCCTTACGGCTTATCCCAGGAACCTCTTGGATGACGACCGCAAACTGGTGGTGTAAGGGCACTTGGACTCACTTCATGAAGTCGGAGATCAGTTCAAGACAATTGAGCTCGAGAGGGGAATAACCTATAGATACCTTCCACACAGCAAGTGGAAGATGCTTTCCATAGATGTTTTCTGCAGGATCCCCCTTAAGCGGGAGACCGTGACTCAGGTGGCATTGATACCCCGTCTCATGCGGAGAGGGACGGTAAGATACCCCACGCTCCGGGACCTTTCTCGATACCTTGAAGGGCTGTACGGCGCCTCCATGGGTGCGGACGCGAACAAAATAGGGCCTGAACAGGTTGTTAGGTTCGGCATTGACCTGCCGTCGCCGGCGTTCCTTGGCTTTGGTTCGCCGGAAGGGAGCGCAGGCGACCTTGAGGGCCTGAACCTTGCCAAAGCCATGTCCTTCATCTGGGAAGTTGCCACAGAGCCGTACTTGGTGGGCGGAGCGTTTCCTTGGGAGCGCTTCGAAACCGAACGCGAGGAACACCGGCGCGATATCCTGAGCCTCATAAACGATCGCCCGCGGTACGCCACGATCCGGCTTGTAGAGGAGCTTTCCAGGGGGAGCGACGGAGGGCTTCCTTCTTGGGGAGTCCTGGAAGACCTCCCCGGGCTTGACCCTCAGAAGGTATGGGAGACCTGGACCGGTCTCCTCTCGTCGAGTCCGATCAGCATATATGTGATCGGCGAGGGAGCCCACGAGCTGGGAGAGATCCTCGAAAGGGTTCATCTTAGGTTCCCAAAACCCAGGCAGGAGGACCACGCTTTTCATGTCCAACCTCCTCCTCCCGAGCCTCCTGCCCGTGTCCTTGAAATAGAAGAATCCCTCCCCGGAGAGCAGACTCAAGTGTGTCAGGCTTTCCATTTAGGGATCACCGAGAACCACCCGGAGCTCCCGGCGGCCATGGTTTTTGACGGTATACTGGGCGGTTTTCCCCATTCCAAACTTTTTCAAAATGTCCGGGAAAAGGCCAGTCTTGCCTATTATTCATTTTCGCGCCTGGAAAAGCATAAGGGTATTCAACTAATCGGGGCCGGTATTGAAGAAGAGAATTACCAGCAGGCCCTGGAAATTATACTGGAACAGATGGAGCTGACCAAGAAGGGAAAGATAACGCAGGAGGAAATGGAAAACACCAGGAGGGCGCTGATCAATATGTATAAGGTTGTCGGGGATAGTCCTTACAGCCTGGTAAATTTTTACATGGATGGATTAATTGGGGAAAGGAAAGAGGGGGTCGCTTACTTCATTCAAAAAATTGAAGAAGTAAAAGCGGATGATGTTGTCGCGGCTGCCCATAAGGTCCATGTCGATACAGTTTATTTTCTGCGTTCGCTAAACGGGGAAGGAGGCGGAGAAAAATAAAATGCAATGGCAAATTAAGGCTAATGAAGCAATAGGTGAAACAATTCATTATGCGCCCCTGGAGGGGGGCCCCGAACTGTATGTCCTTCCCCGGAGCGGCTACAATAAGAAATATGCAATTTTTTCAACGCGCTTTGGCTCTATTGACAATTCTTTTCATGCTGTAGGTCACGGAGAGAAAATAACGCTTCCTGACGGAGTGGCCCATTTCCTTGAACACAAACTTTTTGATGAAGAGGAAGGTAATATTTTCGACCGTTTTGCTGCCTATGGGGCTTCTGCCAACGCCTTTACCAGTTTTACCCATACCACCTATCTTTTTTCCTGCA
>LSQX01015163.1_pt2 | contig 16234 bp, 15 predicted proteins | sample 654561 | NCBI WGS metagenome assembly LSQX01 (sample SAMN04489861, study PRJNA283612) | anaerobic digester metagenome | isolation source: 4 biogas reactors fed with cattle manure at either 37C or 55C with and... | place: Denmark: Kongens Lyngby | collected 2014 | reverse complement strand
ATTGAAGCAAGATGAGCCTTCAAACCGGCGCCGCTTCGCGCTTTTGATCACTATTTCCGGTTATCACAGCGAACCGTGTGTTATATATCACAGTGCTATCCGGGCAGATGCGTTTGTGCAGTTCGACATGTTTCGAAGCCGATCTGTAACACAGGTCATCGTCGGGCCGGTTTCCGGGATTCGCGGCATTGTTCAACGGTATACTGACCGGCATGGGTGATTTTTACAGAGACCTTATTTTGGCCAGCCGCTCGCCGCGGCGCACGGCGCTTCTCCGGATGATCGGCGTGTCGCATACGGTGCAGGAACCGGTCGGCGAAGAAGTGTTCGAATCGCATGACATGATCGATGAGGCACGTGCGAGCGATATCTGCCGGCAGCTGGCGACGGACAAGGCGCGAGGCGTGGCGGCCAATAATCCCGGCCGCGTCGTTCTGGGTGCCGATACGATTGTGGTGGTGGACGGCCGTCTTTTCGGCAAACCGGCTGATACGGCGGAGGCACGCCGCATGCTCCATGAACTCGCGGGGCGCACGCACCGCGTCTACACGGGCATCTGTCTGATCCGGGACGACATCTCGGCAAGCGAGGTCGTGTCGACGGCCGTGACCTTTTATCCTCCGTCGGACGAGATGTCTCGCCTGATTGAAGACTATCTTGCAAGCGGAGCACCGCTCGACAAAGCCGGTGCGTATGGCATTCAGGATTTTGGTTCCCTCCTGATCGAGGGGATCGAAGGCGATTATTACAACGTGGTGGGGCTGCCGCTGGCGTCTTTCTGGCGCCTGCAAAGCCGGCTCTGCCTCGAAAAAGGAGCTATAGATGAAAAAAGTGACTGATTTGGTCGGCCGAACGCCGCTTCTTGAGGCCGGCCGCTTTCTCGAGGCAAGCGGCATCAGCGATGTGCGGCTGCTCGTAAAACTGGAAGGATTCAATGTGAGCGGATCTGTCAAGGACCGCATTGCCCTCGCCATGATCGAGGCCGCCGAACAGGACGGATCGCTCCGGCCCGGCGGCACGATCGTCGAGCCGACATCCGGCAACACGGGCATCGGCCTGGCGGCGCTCGGCACCGCCAGAGGCTATCGCGTCATCCTGACCATGCCGGACACGATGAGCGTGGAGCGGCGGGCGCTTTTGCAGGGCCTCGGTGCAGAACTCGTGCTGACGCCGGGTGCCGAGGGCATGAAGGGCTCCATTGCCAGGGCCGAGGCCATCCGGAACGAAACGGACGGTGCCTTCATGCCGATGCAGTTTGATAACCCGGCCAATCCCAAAGCACATGAAGCGACGACGGGACCGGAGCTTTTGGCCGATGCCGGTCCGTTTGACGTATTCGTCAGCGGGGTCGGCACGGGCGGCACCATTACCGGTGTCGCGCGTTTCCTCAAAAAACAGGGACACAAGGTGCACATCGTTGCAGTCGAGCCGGCGGAAAGCCCGGTCTTGTCGGGCGGCACGCATGCGCCGCACAAGATTCAGGGCATCGGGGCGGGATTCGTGCCTGCGGTGCTCGATACATCCGTCTATCAGGAAGTGGTCACGGTGCATTCCGATGATGCCCTTGCGACAGCCCGCCGTTTTATGAAAACGGAAGGCATCTCGATCGGCGTATCGTCCGGTGCCGCACTGGCGGCGGCCCTGAAGCTGGCGGCAAAAGACGAGTGGCGCGGCAAGACGATTGTCGCCGTGCTGCCCGACAGCGGCGACCGCTATCTGTCCGGCCCGCTCTTTACCGATGTCTGACGATAAAAAGGCGGCCGGCCCGGGACTTGAGTCACTGGAGCCGACGCTCCGGGAGACTGCCCGCCGCCTTGAAGGAAAAGATCAGGAGACGCTGCCGCGCGCCTGTTCAACCGAGCTGATTCTGCCCGACAAGGATGTCGTCGTGGAGATACTGCGTGACCTGAGAAAGCTCTTGTTTCCCGGTTACTTCGGCAGCGAAATGGTGCGTCTCGCCAAGTCGGGGGATCACGTGATGCACCGCCTGCAGAAACTGGCCGAACGGCTTTTAGTTCAGGTTGAGATTGCCTTTGCATTCGAACACTGCAGGCAGGGCGGCGATTCCGAGGTCCTCTGCCCGGATGGGTTTGTCGAACCGGCAACAAAGGTGGTAACCGAATTCCTTTCGTTTATCCCTGTGCTCAGAGAGCAGATCATGAAGGATATCGACGCCACGTTCCACGGCGATCCGGCGGCCAACAGCAGGGAAGAAGTCATCTTCTCCTATCCCGGTGCGTTTGCCGTCTTCGTCTTTCGCGTGGCGAACAATCTGTTCAGGCAGGGCGTTCCGTTTTTGCCCCGCATGATGACCGAATACGCACACAGCCGCACCGGCATCGACATATCGGCCGGCGCGACGATCGGCGAACACTTCATGATCGACCACGGAACGGGCGTCGTGATCGGCGAGACGAGCATCATCGGGGATTACTGCAAAATCTATCAGGGCGTGACGCTGGGTGCGCTCTCGACGCGCGACGGGCGGGCTCTGGAGCATGTGAAGCGCCACCCGACGATCGGCGACCGCGTGACCATCTACGCGAATGCGACGATACTCGGGGGCGACACGGTGATCGGGGACGGTGCCACGATCGGCGGCAACGCCTTCATCATTTCAAGTGTGGAGCCGGGTGCAAAAGTATCCGGCCTGAACGGGCAGGATAAGGGCTAAAGGCGCAGGATGGCGTCCGCCGCCAGACTTGACCGCTCACATTCATCCGGCTGCATTGTCACCTGCCAGCAGAGCGGGCTGCCTTTCATGCGCTCCGACGCGTAGACGAGGCCGTTGGTGCGCGCATCGAGGAGCGGATGGTCGATCTGATTCGGATCGCCGAGCAGTATAAGCTTCGTGCCTCTGGCCACGCGCGTGAGGATGCCCTTTGCCTGTTTCGGAGTCAGATTCTGCGCCTCGTCGATCACGAGGTAGGTGTTCGTGATTGAGCGGCCGCGCATGAAGTTCATGGCCTCGCAGACGATGATCCCGCGGTCGAACAGTTCGTCGATCTTGCTCCGCAGTTCCTGCTCGTTGCGGTAGCGCTCATGCTCATTTTTGTCCACGAGGATTTCCAGATTGTCGATGATCGGCCGCATCAGGGGGGCGATCTTTTCTTGTTCAGTGCCGGGCAGAAAGCCGATGTCGTCGTCAAACTGCGTATTCGGCCGGACGACCATCAGCCGCCGGAAGGCGCGCTCGCTCTCCATCGTTTTTTCCAGGCCGACAGCCAGCGCGTAGAACGTCTTGGCCGTGCCTGCCATGCCTTTGACGATCACGAGAGGGGCGCTGTCGACGTTCGCCATCAGTGCTTCCTGAAGGAAGCGCTGTCCCACGTTTTTCGGCTGGACGCCGAACGGCGATGCGTTCAGGGTCTCGAGCGGCACGATGCGCTTGCCGTTGAAGCGGCCGAGCACCGTATGTTTCAGGTTGCAGTCGCTGCGGATGAGGAAGAACTCGTTTTGCACGGGATCAAGTGAGCCGGCCTGAAGCGTTTCGGTGTAGAGCAGATCCGGATCGATGCCCTCCGAGAACAAGTCCTGAATCGACGATTCCGGCGCGAATACCTCGCGCCGTCCGGCATACTGGCTCTCCGATTCCGGCGCCTGTTCCGTCGTGAATCCCTCTGCAGGAATGCCGGCGATCTGTGCCTTGATCCTGAGGACAATGTCGTTCGTGACCAGGATGGCCTGCAGCCCTTTTGTTCTCAGATTGAGGCAGATGCGAAGCAGCCTGTTGTCGTGTTTCTCCGGCGCAAAGCCGAAGGGAAGCTTAGCATCCTCGCAGTTCAGCTCAATTCTCACCCGTCCGCCGGCCGGCGTATCGACGCCGTCCTGCAGACTGCCCTGGCGGCGCAGTGATTCCAGCATGCGGATGGCCTGGCGCGCATTGACACCCGATTCACCCTGTTCATTCTTCAGCCGGTCAAGTTCCTCCAGAACGACGACCGGCAGCACGACGTCATTGTCGTCAAACGACAGCAGCGCGTGCGGCGATACGATCAGGACATTGGTGTCGAGTACATAAGTCTTTTTCATGCAGAATCCTCTGTCACACGTCGCTTCTCATAAAAAAAAGTGGCGGGGTTGCCGCCACAAAGTGATTAATACTGTTCTCCGCCGTTATCTGCCGGTGGTGTTTCCTCAGAGGGAGGCACCGGCTCTGTCCATTCTGGATCGTTCTCCGGCGCCGCTTCGGACTCCGGCTCGTCGCTTTCGTCCGCTTGCAGATCCATGTCATCACCAGGCCAGTTCTCCATGACCACCGTTTCAATTTCCGCGATCGTCTCACCGCTTTCCGTGAGCGTCTCTGACGGTTCCGGATCGTCTTCTTCGGCCCATTGCGAATTGATGTCCCCGGCGGGCCAGTTCTCCGGGATCGCCGCTTCGGCTTCCGCGACGGCGTCATCCGAGTCTGCCCTGACTTTTTCTGACCAGGGTGCTTCGCCCCCGCCGCCGCCGGACCAGGCGATATCATCCGTGAGCTGCTGGTCTTCCAGTTCGGCAAGTTCGTCGTCTTCAAGCAGCATCGGCCTCTCGAGATCGTCCGGAAGATCGGATGTCTCGTCGAAGTGTTCCAGCTCCGGTTCGGCTTTGGTGCTGGAGAGAATCGGCTCCGGCACGATCTCATCGCCAAAGGCTGCCGCCGTGATCATGGCCTGGCGGACACGGCCGTCCAGACGCAGAAGGGTGGCTTCGGTGTCAAGCCGCACGGCCTTGCCGGCTCTCTGCAAAATGGCGGCATCGGCGATCGTTGAGAGCAGATTGTTGTTTATTTTCTTTACCGCATCGAGATCGACAAGCTGCAGATCTTCCGCGTGCGTGGCGGCGCCGTATTCTTCACCGCCCGACTGCTTCTGGGCGCGTTTCAGCGCTTCGCGTTTTTGCTTCAGAAGCTCCTGTTCCTTGACCATGGAGATGGCGAGCGCGATCTGCGACTTCCAGTACGGAAGAATCTTGCCCGTGATCTGCGAGATTTTGTCAGCCAGCTGCAGGTTATTGGCCTGAACGCTCACCACGTGCGGAGCGACGTCCGCAAAGACCTTCTGCGCGTTCTCGAGGTCTTCCACTTGCGTCGTGAAACCGGCTGCGCGCTGGCGGTAATCGTCCACGAGTTTTTTCGATTCAGCGTCGTCACTGACCTCGGCTTCCGCTTCCAGCTGAGGCAGGGTCTCGTCATGAGCGACGTCCAGCATCTGCTTTGCAGCCTGAATGTCGAGTGAGAGATTTAATAAGAGCGGCGCCTTCGTGCGCAAAAGCTCGTCGTAGGCTGTTTTATCTTCGCGCAGCGCGGCAGCCAGCGAAACCAGCTCCGCTTCAGTCTGTGCGCTTTGCTCAAGTGCCGCGCCGAATCGCTTCTCGAATGTGCGGATGCCGCTGCCGGACCGTCTCAGGAATGAAAGCTTGCTCCACACGCCGCCGTCACTCATCTGTTCAACGTTCAGATTCTTGACGAGGTCCGTCAGCTGGGCGAGCTTTTCGTCAATGCCGCCGAAATCATTCGTGCGGACATGAGCCAGCAACTGCTGACCGTAAGCCAGCATATTGCGATACGACTGTTCACCGTAAACGGCGATTGCCTGACTGTCGAGCAAGTCGATCGTTTCGGCTTTGGCGGCAATCTGCGCGTGATCGGGTGCTATTTCCACATCCACGGTATGGTAAGAGGTATTAGCATCGACGGGACTCTGGTTTCGGTTGGCGAGAGCATCCAAGGTAATTTCTTGACTCATATGAAGACCTCCATCAACGAATAAGCTTCGGTCATATAGGTTAAATATACCATGTAAGACCGGTTCTAAACACGATGTACTGTGAAATGCGCGTATCCGGGGCAAGTTTTGTGCCTCACAGTTTGTGATGGTGCATGTACAAAAAATGGTCTGCCGGCGCATGATGTTAAAATGCGCCGGCAGACCCCCTCAGGAGGAACGAATCCTCCGAAAAATGCGGGCATTTGGTGCCCGTCCATATTATCCACACAATTGCAGGGAAATGCAAACGCTTTCGGCACATCCGTAAAAATGCCTGTATCAGGGTGCCGCCGGGCCGTCAAACGTATACATGCCCTGCCCGGGCACTGAAGCAGGAACCGTGACGGCGTCCGATTTCGGAATGTGATAAGCTGGCCAAAAAAGAAGGAGCGCAACCGGACGCCCAGTCTGTTTGCAGATGAACCATGCCGGATTTCTACGACGTCGACAAGACCACCATCAAGAACTTGCAAAACCACCGCACCATTCGTGAATTCGAGGATACGCCCATCGATCCGACCGTTCTGCAGTCGCTGTTTGAGGCGATGAATCGCACCGCCTCAGCCAATGGGCTGCAGCAATTTTCCGTCATCCGCGTAAAGGACAAGGCGCTCAGAAAAGGACTGGCCGATGTGGCCGCGCAGGAATATCTGGCGCGCGTGCCCGAGCTCGTGATTTTCATTGTCGACCAGTACCGCAACCGTGAAATTGCGCGGTCAACGGGACAGGAAGTGCCGTACATCAGCACGATCGATGCCTTTTTCTCGGGGTTTTCTGATGCCCTGCTGGCCGCTCAGACACTGAACACGGCGGTCGAAGCCATGGGGATGGGCGCCGTTTATTTCGGCAGCATCCTGAACGACACGCGTGAAGTGATCCGGCTTCTGGGCCTGCCGCAGCTGACGTTCCCGGCGGTCGGACTCGGCTTCGGTCACATCGGCCAGAATCCGACCCTGAAACCGCGTATGCCGCTTGAAGAGAAGATGTTCACCGACAAATATGCTGGTCTCGAAATCGATCTGGAGGCGCTCAGCCGCTATGATGAGGCGATGACGGAATATTACGATCTGCGCGACAAGAACCGCCGCGTTGACTCTTTCTCGAAGCAGGTGGTGAAAAAATTCAGTGCTGCAAATGAGACGCGCCTGCGCTGGCTCGACGTGATCCGTGAGCAGGGCTTCGCCTGATCCGGGACAATAAATCCGCTCCGCATTCACTGATAATAAAAAAATAAGGGAATGAAAAGGGCGAAAATAAGGGACAAGGGCAAATACAAGGACAAATAAAGGTGCGGCAGCGAATCGCTGCCGCACCGTCATTTCAGGCCAGAATCAGGCTTTGAGTGCGGCGGCAAAGACGCCGTTTTCAAGAATCGGATAGGCGGTGTTGTCCTTCGTGTAGCCTGTGATATTCAGTGCGGGGCCCCCGACCATGAAGTCGGTGTGGATCATGGACTGGTTCGCGCCTCTGGCCGTGAGCTCGTCCTTGCCTGCAGTCGTGCCGTTTTCCATGGCGTAGCCGTAGGATTGGCCGAAGGCGAAGTGACAGGAGGCGTTCTCGTCGAAGAGGGTGTTGTAAAAGAGTCTTCCGGTCAGCGAGATCGGGGACGTATCTTCAACCAGCGCCACTTCACCAAGACGGCGGGCACCGTCATCCTGCTTCAGATGTTCGGCCAGAATATCGCGTCCCGACGAGGCGTCGAAGTCGCTCACTTTGCCGTCAGCAAAAGTGAATGTCATGTCCGTAATGACGTTGCCGTTCAGGCTGAGCGGTTTTGTGCTGACGACCGTGCCGTCGATCCGATCCTTGTGCGGCGTGGTGAAAACTTCCTCCGTCGGCATGTTGGCAACAAAGTCGATGTGGCCAAGACTGCTGTCCTTGGCGCCGCCGAGCCAGGCATGGCCGTCGGCAAGCCCCACAGTCAGGTCGGTACCGGGGCCGGAGTAGTAGAGCCGGTCGAAACGCATGCGGTTCAGATAGTCGCGCACCGTGGCCAGCTGCCGGTTGTGCTCGGCCCACGCGGCGATCGGGTCATCCTGGTCGATCCGGACGGCTTTGGCGATGAGAGCAAAGAGCGCTTTCATGGCCTCGCCTGTCTCCAGATCCGGAAAGACCTGTTTCGCCCAGCCGGTGCCCGGCATGGCTGCGATTGTCCAGCGCGTGCGTCCGGTCATGCGGTATTTGGTCAGCCCGGTTTCCTGGTTGATGCCGGCGACCTTGCGGTTGTAGCGGGCGATCTTGGCTGCCTCGATTTCCTTCAGCAGGTTCGGGTCCTTGCTCGGAATGAAGGCGTGCTGGTAGTCGTCCTCATACAGGCTGATGAGGTACTGAGCCCGGTAGTCGCTGTACGCCTCGAACGCTTCGTCCGGTCCGTAGAGATAGCGTGCTTTCGACATGGCGTCGTCGAGCGGAAGATAGATCACGTCTTTGGCGCCCATGCGGTACGCCTTCTCCGTAACGAGGCGGCAAAGATCGAGTGCTTCCGTGCTGCCGGAGAGAACGAGGCCTTCACCGGCCTGCAGGTTAATGCCGACCTTGAGAATAAGGTCGGCGTATTTTTCCAGTTTTGCGATATCGTACATAGCTTACCCCTTGAAGAATTCGTCGATCAGGGCGGAGGCGGCGGCGTCATCCCCGGAGATGATCATCACGGTGTAGTTGCCCTGTGTCCTGATCGGCGGATCGGTCAGTTTCGGCATTTCTTCCGGGATATAGTTTTCGAATGCCGCCCGCTGGTCTTCGACGCGCGTTTTGAGTGATTCGGCGATTTTCGCCGCAGCGGCTGAATCGACCGCTTCGATGACGACGATCTCCTCCGGCGTGTAGCCCGTGCTGACATAGATGGTTTTCTGTTTCACGGATGCTTCATCGATTCCGTAAAGCTGAGCGAGCAGATTTTCGGGCATCGGATTCATCTCGTCGTCGAAGGACAGATCGGTCAGCGCCTTTTGGCCGAATGCCGCCACATCGAGCGTTTTCGCACCGCCGCAGGCGGTGAGGAACAGACAGATGAGCAAGATGACCGGAACAATGCGTTTTGTCATATGGTTCTCCTTTGCATGACTGCTTCGCCTATCATAGCGCAAGCGTCTGATTTTTGGGCCAGTGTGCTTTGGGCAGGCGGCGTTTCAAGACGTTCTGCTTCGCCACCGAATAGCCGAAAAAACCGATCCGCTCGCCCTGGCTGTAATAGTTGCCGTGCATGTAGGAAAGCAGATCCCGGTTCTCCAGATTGAGTGTATCGCCGTCGAAAAGATCGTCGTCGGCAAGCACATTGACGATCTTGGCGATAAAGAGATCGTGACTGCCGAGGCGGCGCACTTCGTGCACGCGGCAGGCCAGAATCAGGGGGCATTCCGCGATGCCGGCGGTGACCGAAAGCCCCTCGAGACGGACGGGCGTGAAGTGACAGGCGGCCGTCTTGTCCAGATCGCGTCCGCTCCTGACGCCGCAGAGATCGACCTGAGGTGCAATTTTTCCGGTGGGCACATTGATCGAAAACTCGCCCGTCTCCATTACGAAGCGGTGCGTCAGCCGAGGCGGCTGAATCGACACTGACAGCATGGCGGGTTCTGAATTGACGATGCCAGTCCAGGCAGCCGTCATGGCATTCTGAATAACTTTGGATACGCCGTCATGCTCTGTTTCGCCGGTCGTTCCGACCAGTACGACCGGCAGCGGTGCCAGCAGCGTGCCCGGTCCCATCGATCGCTTATTCATCAAAAATCCTCCGCATCCTTATTTCCAGTCAAGTGTGCGTGCCGGCCGAAAGTGTGTCAAGTCAGGGGACAAAAACGCAGGCAGACGAGAAAATCTCGAGAGAAGCGTGCATTAGTCAGCATGCTTTTCTACCTCCAATTCACGTTTATGGGAAATGTTTTTTCTAATTTTCGCACGTTTATGGGAAATGTTGCGGATCCTGCCCGCGCAAAGACTTGCATCCCCTTAAGGAGTGTCATGCCCGGCACAAGAAAAGCGCCCCGCGGAGCGGGGCGCCTGAGAGACGATTGACGGATGTCTTAGAGGACGTAGGGATCTTTCATCGGATCGGTCAGACTCGTCGGATCCATCACGTTCGTGTGCACTTCTTCGGCGGGTGCCATGTAGTCTTCCTGCAGCACATTCAGTTCCGGATGTGCGCGGTTGGCCGCTTCGTTGCCGGCCTGGCTCGTTCTGGCCGGCAGGTTCAGATCGACGTCGTTCAGGTCGATGCCGAGGGCATCGGCGACGCCTTTGCCGTAGGCCGGGTCGGCCAGGTAGCAGTTATGGATGTGTCTGTGCTTGATCTGCAGCGTGGAATCATCCATGTTGCGGGCCGTGTTCAGGAACAAGACCTTTTTCTGGTCGTCCGTCATGGCGTTGAACAGCAGGTTGACCTGTGTGTAGTAGTCATGGTCGTCTTCCCGGAAGTCGTAGCGGAGCACGTCGCCGCCGGCTTCGCGCGGCAGGGGTGCCATCTGCTTGTCTTCCCAGTTGCCGTAGCTGTTCGGCTCAATGTGGTTTTCGCTGCCCAGGTTCCCGTCGACGCGCATCTGCCCGTCGCGGTGATAGCTGTGGTAGTGATTGACGCCCCGCGGGCTGTTCACCGGGATCTGGTGATGGTTCACACCCAGGCGGTAGCGCTGCGCATCACCGTAGGAGAAGAGGCGGCCCTGCAGCATGCGGTCCGGCGAGAAGGAAATGCCGGGCACGACATTGGCCGGCGAGAAGGCGGCCTGCTCGACATCGGCAAAATAGTTGGCCGGGTTTTTGTTCAGTTCGAATTCCCCGACTTCAATGAACGGCACGTCTTTTTTCAGCCACATCTTCGTCAGGTCGAACGGATTGTTCTCCATGGCATCGGCATCTGCCTCTGTCATGACCTGGACGTAAACGGTCCACTTCGGGAAGCGGCCGTTTTCAATGGCGGTGTAGAGGTCGCGCTGGTGGCTTTCGCGGTCGTCGCCGGCGACTCTTGCCGCTTCCTGATCCGTCAGGTTCAGGATGCCCTGCTGCGAACGGAAATGGAATTTCACCCAGTGGCGCTCGCCGGCGCTGTTAATGAAGCTGTAGGCATGGCTGGAGAAGCCGTGCATGTAGCGGTATGAGGCGGGGATGCCCCGGTCGGACATGACGATCGTGACCTGCAGGAGAGCTTCCGGGAGCGAGCTCCAGAAATCCCAGTTGTTGTTCGCGCTGCGCATGTTCGTTCTGGGGTCGCGCTTCACGGCGTGGTTCAGATCCGGGAATTTCAGCGGGTCCCGGAAAAAGAAGACCGGCGTGTTGTTGCCGACCACGTCCCAGTTGCCCTCTTCGGTGTAGAACTTCAGCGCAAAGCCGCGGATGTCGCGCTCGGCGTCGGCGGCACCGCGCTCGCCGGCCACGGTGGAGAAGCGCGCGAACATCTCCGTCTTCTTGCCGACTTCGGAGAAAATCGCGGCCTTCGTGTAGCGCGTGATGTCATGCGTCACGGTAAAGGTGCCGAATGCACCGGATCCCTTCGCATGCATGCGCCGCTCCGGAATGACTTCGCGGTCGAAGTGCGCGAGCTTTTCCATGAACCAGATATCCTGGAGCATGAGGGGGCCGCGTTTGCCTGCGGTCATCGAGTCCTGATTGTTCTCGACCGGTGCACCTGCCACGCTGGTCAGTCCGGGATTGGCACCAACTGTATCGTTGCGGCTCGGCTTGGCCGGTCCTGCGTTCGTCTTGTCCATGGGATTGCTGCCGTCGGGGCGCATCGGATCATCGGGCTTTTCGTTGTGTTTCATAAGTAGTCCTTCCTTTTCGCTGTGTGTTTTTGCTTCAGCCGTCAACCGGCCGGATTTTTAAAACAAAGTTGATTACGCGCCTTATGATAGCAGAAGACTGTCCGAGTCCGCCGTGGCATGCGAACGGGTGCCTTGTGTTTCGGTCCTGGTGTATAGTTGAGCTCGACAAAAATGAGGAGCACACCATGATTCGAACGATAATTGAAATAGACAGCGAAACGTGCACCGGCTGCGGCCTGTGCGTCAACGCCTGCCATGAGCAGGCGATCGGGCTGATCGACGGCAAAGCCGTCCTGCTCAGAGACGATTACTGCGACGGGCTCGGCAACTGCCTGCCGGCGTGTCCGACCGGTTCCATCCGCTTCACTGAGCGCGAGGCAGATCCGTATGACCGGGCGGCCGTGTCGGTTCACAAGGATCGGCTGGCGCAGGCTGAAACGAATCACCAGTGGCCGGTACAGGCCAGGCTGGTGTCACCGATGGCACCGTATCTGCAGGATGCAGACATCCTGCTCACTGCCGACTGCGTGCCGTTTGTGATGCGTGATTTCCGGGGTGCCTTCCCCTTTACCTATACGACACTGGCGGCCTGTCCGAAGCTGGACCAGACGGATTACCGCGTCAGACTAAAAGAACTCTTTGCCGCGCAGAAACCGAAAGCGGTCACGGTGGCCGTCGTCGACATCCCCTGCTGCAACGGCCTCTGGCATGCGGCGAAGGAATGGTGCCGCGATGAAGCAAGAGAAGGGCTAGAGATTGAGCTGAAAAAGGTGACGGTCAGCGCGGACGGACGGATTTTGCCCGCAGCGCCATAAGACCGGGCGACTGAGCCAGCACGACACCGGCAAACATGAGTGTGACGCCGACGGCTTCGCGGGCGGTCAGACTGTGACTCAAAATGATCCAGCCCGCCAGCACGGCGAAGCTTGCCTCCAGAGATAGAATCAGCGAGGCGACCGGTGCGGACAGACGGCTCTGGCCGTATATCTGCAGTGTGTAGGCGATGGCGGACGAGAACACGCCGGCAAAGACGAGGGACGGCCAGGCGCGGAAAATGGCGGCAAGCTCGGGGATTTCGAAGATCAGCATGAGGATCCCGGAGATGACGGCGCAGACCGCAAACTGAATGGCCGAGAGGCGGATCGTGTCGACAAACGGCGAGACCCGTTCGATCACGAGAATGTGGAACGTGTAGACGACGGCGCAGATGAATACCAGCACCTCGCCCAGTCCGATGGCGAGCGCTTCGTTGATCGTGAGCAGAAACAGCCCGATGAAGGCCATCACGGCAGCGAGCCAGATCACGGGATGCAGGCGGCGCCCCTTGAAAAAGAGGAAGATCGGAACGAGAACAATATAGAACGCGGTGATGAAGCCGGCTTTGCCGGGCGTCGTGTAGAGCAGCCCGATCTGCTGTGTATTCATGGCGACGGTGAGGAGCAGCCCGATCGTGATCCCGGATTTCCAAAGCAGCCGGTTCGATGTTTTCTGTTCGGCTGCAAACTGTTCGTCGCTGACGTCCGTGCCTTTTTTCAGCCGGCCGACCCCAAGCAGCATGAGCGGGGTCAGGGCAATCACGGCCAGGACATTCCTGACAAAGGTGAAGGTGAACGGCCCCACGTGCTCCATGCCCACCTGCTGCGCCACAAACGCGGTGCCCCAGATGACGGCCGCCAGGAGCAAAAGACATACGCTGATCCACTGTTTCGATTGCTGTTTCACGCAATAATCCTCCGGCTTCGCCCGATCTTATCACGAAAAACGGCCGTCCTGTCTGCAGCGGCGACGCATTTTGCCGTATGCTTTCCCCATGATGATTTGCGACGCACATTCGGACGCCCTGCTGAAGCGGACGGCCGAGCCCGACACCCCGCCCGATATCACGCTGGAGCGGCTCCTGAAGAATGGGGTCTCGCTCCAGACGCTGGCCCTTTTTTGCGGCCGCGAGCCGTCCGTCCAGGCGGCGACCACACTGACCAAGCGGATGCTTCAGGTCTTTCGCCGGCTTAAGCGAGAAGATGGCTGGCAGCAGCTGACCGATCCGGCTGAGGCGCGCGCCGGGGACGTGCAGTTTCTCCTGTCGCTCGAAGGAGCCGAAGTTCTGACGCCGGGCCTTCACATGGCAGACGAATACCATGCGCTCGGCGTGCGCATGGCCTCGCTTACCTGGAATCACGAGAATGCCTTCGCCTCGCCGAACGGCGCTGCTGACGGACTGAAGCCGTTTGGACTGAAGATGGTCAGACGGATGCAGGCGCTTCATATCGCAATCGATATCTCGCATCTGAACGATGCCGGCGTCGACGATATTCTGCGGAGTACGGACGTCCCGCCGCTGGCCTCCCACAGTGCCTGCCGCGCGCTCACGCCGCACACGAGAAATCTCCATGACGGTCATCTCAAGGCTCTGTTTGCGGCCGGCGGCTTCGCCGGCGTCGTCTTCTGCCCCGCCTTTCTGGGCGAAGGCGAGGTCACGATCGACCGCGTCATCGACCACATCGATCACATGATGGCAGAGGGGGGCGAGGGCAAGGTCGGCTTCGGCAGCGATTTCGACGGCATCAGAAAGAAAGTCAGGGGACTCGAATCGCCCGCGGGTTACCCCGCGCTGCTCGCGCGCCTGGCCGAGCGCGGCTATCGGCCGGACCAGATCGAATCGCTGGCCGGCCGCGCCTTCATCGATTACTTTGCCAGGATCGCCCGCTATTAAGTGCCGGCCGGGTTTTCCAGGGACGTTTTGCAGGCGAGCAGCAGATAATCGTTGTCATTGAACCGGAACGTGCCTTCGATGACGAGCGGCACCTTCTGCGTGTGCGCGGCCTCTGACCGGCCGTTCTTCTTGTTGATGAACGTCACCATGAACGGATAGCGCGCCTGCATGCTCTTCAGCGAGGCGTAGAAAACATCCTGGAACAGCCCGCTGCGGCGGACCTTTCGGTCCAGGCAGACGGGACCGTACTGGTATGAGTTTTCTGTCGTCAGCGGCACGCCGTCGTGACGGTACCGGCCGAGCTCGCCGATCATATGGGAAAAGAGCGGCCAGTCGGACCAGAATTTCCAGGAGGCGGCCATGGCGTAGGCCACGACCCTGCCGTCATCATCCTTTGCGATGGTGACGCCTTTTTCGTCCGCGATCAGGGCCAGGAGCTGCTCCGGCGTGAAGTTCGTCGTGACGAAACCGTCCGGGCGATCCTCGTCTCGGATGTAATCGGTGTGATACACGCGATGCAGGGCGAGAATGCCCTCATAATCGGCTCGGGTTGCCTGCACAATCTCCATACTGTACCTCTCGCAATACGTGATCTGCCTATTATAAGTCAGCGCGACGGATCGAACACGGCGCCGATGAAGAGGAGCTGTCCCAGATTGTTCCGGATGCCGTAGAGAAACGGGCGGTCCAGACGCATCTCGGCCCGTCCGCTCGGCGGAGCCGCACCGGCGTACGCAATCTCCGTGAAGGCTGCGGCTGACACGCCCTTTTCGTCGATCGCGACGGTCGTCTCCTGCAGGATGTCCGTGACGAATATCGGCTGGTCGACAAGGCGCGAGAAGTCGGCCGTTTCCAAAAAGAGTGAGGCGAGCCCGAGATCGGCCATCGCCGCACCGAGGTCGAGAGACGAATCGAAGTCGAACAGCGGGATCTGCCAGATCACGTCGCCGTAAAAATCGTCGCCGCCCTGGAAGGCGTCCCGAAGTGCCGCCTCATCCTGCAGGATCTCCGTGATCGAAACGTCTTCATCAGGCAGGACAAAGACCATTTCGCCGCCGTTTTTCAGACTGAGCGAGGATCTGGAAAAGTGCTCGCCGATCTGAAATGACGCCGAGCCGTCTTCTCTGTTCATGAAGTCAACCTCGACTTCGCTCCCGTCGAGACGCGTGAAGATGTCCGGTTTCGTCCGTTTTTCGCTGAAGCGGTCCGTCCACTCGTCGTAGAAGTGAATCGTATTGATCAGGGAGAGGACCTGCTCGGAACTGGTCTCAATCGACGGTTCCAGAAGGCCGCCTGTCGCCTCGCGGATCCAGGCGGCGATTTTTTCGCCGGCATCGCCGTCAAAATCGACCTGCTCGACATGGGCGTAGTACTCGGCCCCTGCTGTCTCAAGGAAATCCGGCTGAAGCGTCACCGGCTGGCCCCGGAACGATTCGGCTGCCCAGAGCGAATTGGCGATGGTCAGTTTCCCGATTTCGTTGTCGGTGTAGGTGCGTCGGAAAATGCGGCCGTTTTCTCTTGAGAGCTGCTCGGCATCGTCGGCGCCGAGGCATGTCAGCAGGGCGGTCAGGGTGTCGCCGCCGGCACCGGCTGCCGAAAGGGAGAGCGCAAAATATAGTGACAGCGGGGAGTAGTTGATGTTGTCCGTCGAATCCTGAAAGATTCGGACGGCCGTCTTGTAGGCAAAATCATTGATGCGGCCGGTCACGGCAGGATCGACCGGGTTTTCTTCCCAGAGTATCAGCCTGGATTCGGAGTGGCTGAAGGGGATGCTGTCCGGCCGCGGCGGCGTGACCGCGGCGACCGGCACAAAGCCGCACATCAGGGATACTGCGAGCAAAAACATGAGCAGACGCGTTCGTTTCATCGTATACCTCCGTCAGTATTCATTTTTATTTGGATCAGATTCTGGCTGCGCCGCTTTCTCTGGCTGCCGCGGCGACACGCCGGGCAACGGCGTCGCGCACGCGCGGGTCAAACGCCGCCGGGATGATGCAGTCGGCAGACAGCTCATCGTCGCCGACAAG
>LSQX01408370.1_pt1 | contig 16236 bp, 13 predicted proteins | sample 654561 | NCBI WGS metagenome assembly LSQX01 (sample SAMN04489861, study PRJNA283612) | anaerobic digester metagenome | isolation source: 4 biogas reactors fed with cattle manure at either 37C or 55C with and... | place: Denmark: Kongens Lyngby | collected 2014 | reverse complement strand
ATCTGGATGACGGAACCATGGTTGTTGTTGACGGGGCACTGAAGTATAAGGGAAGCGAAGTGGGTGTTGTGGTGACCAGCGTTCTTCAAACGTCTGCCGGAAGGATGGTATTCGCTAAGCATAAAACATCAGACTATTCAGTGGCAGAATGATGTATTCGTTGGAAGCGTTCTTAACACGATTCGGTTTGCAGGAAGCTTATCTTCATGCAATTAATGGGCAGGATCTGCCTGATTTTTTATTATTGGACGTGGTTTATTGACACAATCGGGAAATATGAAAGTCTCCGCAATCATTGCAGCTGCAGGAAAAGGAAGCCGAATGAAAGCGGATATGAACAAACAGTATCTATTGATTTCGGGTAAACCCATACTGGCCCACACGATCGAGGCTTTCGAGCGATGTGAAATCATTTCTGAAATTATCATAGTTATTCATCATGAAGATCGTAAACTTTTTGAAGAGTGTATCTTGCCCTTTGGGTTTTCAAAGATCACATCGGTGGTGGATGGTGGTGCAGACAGGCAGGCCTCTGTATACAGGGGTCTTCAAAGGATAGACCCTGCCTGTGAAATCATTATGGTTCATGACGGAGCAAGACCATTCATTCATTCAAATATCATTACCGATTCCGTTAACGTTGCTAAAAAACAGGGAGTTGCTTGTGTCGGGGTTCCGGTTAAAGATACGATTAAGATGGTCAATTCGGTTAAAAGGGTGGACAAAACCCTGGAACGTTCATTGCTGTGGGCTGTTCAGACACCACAGGTATTTAAAAGGGATATTCTGATAAAAGCACACGAGAAAGCTATAGAGGAAGGCTATCGCGGAACGGATGATTCTGTCCTGGCTGAAAGGCTTGGAATTCCTGTCCATATGGTCATGGGAAGCTACAGCAATATCAAGATCACAACGATCGAGGACCTTGCTATTGCTGAAGCGATTGTCAACCGATGAACCGGATTCATTCACCCATGAAGCGTAGTTTCATTATGCACAGCTATATCTCCAATAAACAGGGTGTGAACAGTAACACTGGTAAAGGTTAAGGGAGAACATCGTTCAGTGCCTTCAGCAGGAACTCGTTTTCCTCTTTTGAACCGACAGTTATTCTAACCCAATTCCCCATGAACGGTCTGATGATTACACCCTTATGAAGGAGCTTTTCAAAAATCTCACCGGAAGGGAAAGGTGTTTCCACCCAAATAAAATTTGCATGGGATTTAACATAATTCAGATTCAATTCGTCAAAAGCACGGTAGAGTTGTGTAAGCCCCAGTTTGGTTTCGGATACGGTTTTTTGAACGAAATCCTGATCATCCAAAGCTGCAACAGCTGCATTCAAAGCCAGTGTATTGACATTGAACGGTGGTCGGATCCGGTTCAGATAGGATATCATCTCGGGTGAAGCCATGCCATACCCTACCCGCAGAGCAGCAAGACCGTATGCCTTGGAAAAGGTTCTCAGGACAATTAGATTCGGATATTGCTCAAGCAGTGGCACCGACTCTGGATAATTGTCACTTTGCGCAAATTCGTAGTAGGCTTCGTCCAGGACGACGACGATATTTGAAGGCACTGCCTTAAGAAAGGCATCCTGCTGGTCTTTGGTTATTATTGTCCCCGTAGGATTGTTGGGGTTGCAAATCCAGATGATTTTTGTTTTGTCGTTAATTGCATTTTTCATCGACTCCAGATCATGGGTGCCCTCCTTCAGAGGAATAGCAACCGGCGTCGCGCCTGTTGACCGTACCGCGGTGTCATACCAGACAAAAGAAGGCTGAGCATAAATGGATTCGTCCCCGGCGTTCAGGAATACCTGTGCGATAAAAGTAATAATTTCATTGGAACCGGCACCAAAAACAAACTGTTCCTGTTTCAGGCCATGTTTCTTTGCAAGGCGTTCCCGAAGGATTGTGGCATTGCCATCCGGATATAAAGACAGGTTGGTAATCCCATCCGCCAAAGCCTGTTTTACTTTTTCAGAGCAACCGAAAGGGTTTTCATTCGATGCGAGCTTAACGATATTGGAAATCCCCAGTTCCCGCTGAACATCACTGATGGGCTTCCCCGGAACATATGGCAGAATCTTTTCGTAAACATCCCTGTATGGAAGTTTCATAGAAATCATCCTTTCAAACGTTATCGTTTTCATTATACCATGAATCCATGAAAATCATCAGATTATAACCCGGTGAAACCAAGGCAGCCTGGTATGGAGTGCATGGTACATGAATACAATGTTGTGCGTTGTAAAAATGTTTAATGATTCTATTCTAATGCTGATTGGAAAAACATGCAAGAAGAAGTTGGTCAACTTCCAGCGAGTAAGCCTGAAATTCTGTTGGAATACTCTTGGAGGAGGCGAACGGCTTCACTCATGGAATGTCCTTCGACATACAGGTGAATAAAGGGTTTTTGGGGGTCTGGGTGGATCAGCACCCATGAATGATTCATTTTGATCTTGATACCGCCCGAGAAAGGTTTGTTGTAGCCATTATCCCTCATAAAGATACGCATAATCCTCCCGATGGACTCGAAAGGGCACAGAAAAGAGGTATGCCTAATGTTACAGGCTGGAATAGAGGCCATAAGACTATCCAGAGAAACATGGTTCATGCACAGGAACTGAATTGTTTTAGCAAGGGAGGCAACCGCATCATAACAAAGAAAATACTGGTTCAGCGCATCCGCAGAGGAATCTTTTTTCAGTAACTCCCTCATGATTTCAGGTCTTGAAACTTTTGTCCATGTCACCGAACCACCATATTTCAGTGCCATTCGTTCCAGAAAAGAGGTCATGTTCAGAGGCGCGACGACGTTTGCACCGGGTAGGCTATGAAACAGCATATATGCATGTATCAGAAAGGCCTTGTTATCATCCGGAACTCTTCCCTGTGAATCCATCAAGACAAGCCTCTCGCCTCTGCAATCAATAAAGGCTGTTATATCAGCCTGCAGAAAGTGTTCAACATTTTTCAGCCTATCGGGCTCCAATATATCAACAAGCATCTCCCCGGCAATTGGGATATGCAGATGGCGGAAGATATTACGAAGGAATAGCAGCATGGATTCACTGTCGCTCATGACAAAAAGTGTAGGGGGGTTATTCTGGATGCAGCTTGTATTGATACTCTCTTTCAGATAACGGGCATAATATTGGACAAAATCATCGATTTCGATGATATCAAGAATTGAAGCTGCACGACACCGGGAGAAATCCTCTTTATGAAAAATGAGTTCTACATTTTTTTCCATGCGATGGTCCAGGTTAGCGCCCGTTTCGTCGAAAAAATCAACCACCAGTCTTTCGGGACATTTTGGAACCATACCAATATGCACGCCACCCGACATATGCATTTTTCTGATCGCAAGCCTGGCCACCGGAGCGGGGACTTTGCGCAGGGTATAAACCTGTACACCTGTTGAAATGAGTCCGGATATCAGCGCATATTCGAACAAATGATATGAGCCGGATATATCCGATGAAACAACCACGCTGTTTCCTCTGCCAAGAATGGACCCAAAGGCCGAACCGAGACGAGAAGTAAATTCCGGGGTGATGTCCACATTAATGGTCCCGGAGATCAATCCGTTTTGGAATAGGGACTGGGTATACCGAATGGAATGAACGATGCTTCTGTCAACGACCGAGAATGGTTCAACCGTTTTCCCGGGCCATATTCTGATATTTGGTCTGATGATGCTTCGTTCTTGAATAATACTCTGATCTCCGATAACAACATTATCATAAGAAGAAACATATTTCATCAGGCGCACCCTGCTGCCCAGAATACTGCCACGAATTTCCGAACCGGATCCGACAGTAATATTGTTATGTAGTATGCTTCTTTTCAGAAAAGCCCTGTCTTCAATAATGCAGTTGTTACCAATCACGGTATAGCTGTCAATAACGGTATTATGCCCGATGTAGCAGTTGTTTCCGATCATACATGGCCCGTTTATCAAAGCAGTTGGTTCAATGATCGTTGACTGACCGATCAGGATCTTGTCGGAACAGTATGTATCTGCTATGTGTAAGCCTGTTTTATTCTCCAGGATATCTTTGTGTGTATCCAGATAACTTTCCAGAGAGCCGACATCTGACCAGTATTGGTCGGTGGTATACCCTGAGAGCTGAAGGCCTGAATCCAAAAGTTTCGGAAAAAGCTCACGGCTGAAGTCGAATGGATGGCCCGATTCGATATATTTTAAAATGCCCGGTTCCAGAACGTAGATTCCGGTGTTTACTGTATCACTGAAAACCTCACCTCTGGTGGGTTTCTCAAGAAAGCTTGTAATATTGCCTGAATCATCTGTCACAACAATTCCGTAACTCAGTGGATTGCTGGTTCGTGTTAATACAATGGTTGCAAGGTTTTTTTTTGTGCGATGCATTTCAATCGCTTCGGTCAGATTGATATCTGTGATACAATCACCGCTTATTACCAGAAAGGTGTCATCCAGAAAGGAAGCAGCATTCAGCACACTACCGGCTGTTCCTGAAGGGGTTTCATCCATAAAATAGGTCAGATGGACCCCCCATTTCGTTCCGTCACCAAAATAGCTTTTGATCTTTTGCGGCAAGTACATCAGGGTTACACCAATGTCCTGGATGCCGTGTTTTTTCAGCAGCAACAAAATATGCTCCATCAAGGGTATGTTAACCACGGGCACCATGGGCTTTGGGAGCTCGCATGTGATAGGTTTAAGGCGTGTCCCCTTTCCTCCCGCCAGAATAATTGCTTTCAAGAAAAACCTCCGGTTTTTGGTTATCATTCTGATAAATAAGGGCATGAAAAAACCAGCCATGATTATATATGACACTTAGAATAAAAAAATTCCAAAAAGAGAACGGTAAGAGCGGGGACGAATTCTCTGTTGTTGTTTCCCTGTTGAATTTTTACCCCAATGTATGATAACATTGTTTACAAATCAGAAGATATAAAATAAACTATTTATATTAACAACGGATAAAGTTTGGTATAATACCATTTAGGGTTTATCAAAATACTTGTGTAGCTAATTTTGATTCACAAAAGGATCAAAGCCCTTAATGGTTCTCTATCAAAAGTTTTACTTCGGTAAGTTGTGGCTGTTTTTTTCCGGAATGCCGTCATCCGGGTTTTGGGAAAATGGTATATAGTGTTCTGATTGATTCATGAAACACCTGTTTAGCAGGAGTAAAAGGGGGAATTGGTATGAAAGACTATAGCGTAGATAAAATACGCAATATCTGTCTGATGGGACATGGAGGAGCGGGTAAGACAACGCTTGCCGAATCCATGCTTTTTGGCGCGAAGGCAACGGAACGTTTCGGAAGTGTTGTCAGCGGGAATACGGTTATGGATTATGATCCTGAAGAGGTAAAGCGTCAGATCAGCACGAGTACATCCCTGGCACCATTGGAATGGAACGGGTACAAGGTAAATGTTATTGATACACCTGGTTATTTGGACTTTATTGGTGAAATGCAGGAGGGTCTCCGGGTGGCTGACGGGGCGGTTATTCTTGCAAGTGCTAAGGATGGCGTTGAGGTTGGAACCGAAAAAGCTTGGGATGAAGCTACAAAGCAAAAAATAGCCAAACTCATTTTTATCAGTAAGGTTGATGAAGAGAATTCAGACTTTTTTAAAGTCTTTGACCAATTAAAGGATAAATTTGGAAAGAGCGTTATTGCGTTTCAAGTTCCCATTATTGAAGGCGGTAACCTTTCGGGTATTGTCAATGTTGTGACAATGAAAGCGAAGCGCTTCCAGGGCAAGGAAATGGTTGAAGCTGATGTTCCGGACGACATGAAGCAAGTGGTTGAAAAATACCATGAAGAGATTTCCGAAGCGGTTGCAGAAACAGACGAAGATTTAATGGAAAAATACTTCTCCGGGGAGCCCTTCACAGAAGAGGAAATATTGAAGGGGCTGCAAATCGGAATCACATCCGGTGAGATTGCTCCGGTCCTGTGCGGTTCTGCTGTGAACCATGCAGGAATTAAGCTTTTACTTGATGCGGTAGTGAAGTATGTTCCGGCGTATAGTGAAAAAGGCGCTGTTTCCGCATCAGTCCCTGGCAAGGAAGAAACCATTGAATTGAAGCCAGATGCAAGCGAAACCCTTTCGGCCCTTGTGTTCAAGACTGTGGTTGACCCATTCGTTGGTAAGATTTCCTATATTAAGGTCATGTCCGGTGTATTAAAGTCCGATTCAACCGTGTATAATGTGAAGAAGGAAAAGACCGAGCGAATCGCACAGCTGTTTTTGATCAAGGGCAAACAGCAGATCAATACCAATCAGCTTGTTACAGGGGATATTGGTGCTGTTGCCAAGCTGGCTGTCACTGAAACCAATGACACGCTTTGTACGAAAGAAAAGCCGGTTATCATCCCCGAGATTAAGTTCCCACAACCGATGCTTTCCAGGGCTATTGTTCCGAAAACGAAGGGTGATGAGGAAAAAATCTCAAGTGGGCTGAACAGATTAATGGAAGAAGATCCTACCTTCAAGGTTGAGTTGAATACCGAAACAAAGCAAATCCTGATATACGGTATCGGTGATCAGCATCTGGATTTAATCCTGAGCAAGCTGAAGTCGAAATTCAAGGTTGAGGTGGATCTGGGCAATCCTAAAGTTCCTTATCGTGAAACGATCCGCAAAAAGGTTAAGGTTCAGGGAAAACATAAGAAACAATCCGGTGGCCATGGCCAGTTCGGTGATGTCTGGATTGAATTTGAACCCGGACCCACAGAGGATCTTGTTTTTGAAGAGAAGATCTTTGGTGGTGCCGTGCCGAAACAGTATTTCCCTGCAGTAGAAAAAGGCCTTCGGGAAAGCATTCTGAAGGGTGTTTTAGCTGGCTATCCTGTAGTGAACCTGAAAGCTACACTGGTAGACGGTAAATACCATCCAGTTGACTCTTCCGAAATGGCATTTAAAATAGCTGCCAGCCTGGCATATAAAGAAGGTATGCAGCAGGCAAGCCCCGTATTGCTCGAGCCGATTTCCCGTGTGGAGGTCATTGTTCCCGACAGCAACATGGGTGATATCATCGGTGATATGAACAAGCGCAGAGGCCGTATACTGGGCATGAATCCTGCACCCGGTGGCATGCAGCAGGTTGTGGCTGAGGTTCCCGAAGCTGAAATTTTCAACTACGCCACCGACCTTCGTTCGATAACACAAGGCAGAGGTTCGTATACCATCCGCTTTGAACGATATGAGGAAGCGCCTCAGAATATCGCTGAAAAAGTCATCGCACAGGCTCAAAAAGAGGAAGGCGAAGAGTAAACAAAGAGAACTCAAAGATAAGGTTGCAACAGAACATCGGTTTTGTTGCAGCCTTTTTTTAGCCCATTTTGTCCATATGATCCCGCACGAAATGCGCGCCAACCGTGTTTTGGCTGAAGTAAAATTCGCTATTGCAGCTTAAGTACTTTCTTCGCTGCTCACGATTCAGCTTGGATGTATCTACTGGGATTAGTTCCAAAAGACCTTCCGGGAACTTTACCGTTTTGTTATCCGTCTAAAGGTTAAGAGCGGCTAAGAGCACGTTGGACCATACAACCAAACGGTAGAAAAACAAGCAGCTTTATCAAATGCTCCTAAGACCCCGGGCCTACAGGCCACTGGAACGCACTGTATGGCTCGACCCGTAAAACAAGGCGTTTTCAGCGCCCGAGTTTTGGCGCACAATACGCGTAACCGCTCATTGAAACCTGGATTTTACATATAAAGCGAAAAGATTGTTTATTATTAAAGGAGGGTTAAGAGAATGAAAACGAAAAATAGGGTATTGGCGGTTCTTTTGATGTTTCTTGTGGTTTTAGGGTTTACCGCAGGTTGTTCGGCAAAAGATACAGCTAAAGACGCAACCACCTCGTCATCAGGCGCGGCAGCGGATGCGTCCTATCAAAGAAGTACAGACGACAACATCAGCATCAACTTTAATGAATCCGTTGAAAAAAACGCAGTCGTCGGGGCTGCAGAGGCACCAAAAGCGACAGGGATCAGAGGCACAGGGATAGATTCTTCGTTCGCTGTTGCAGCAAGCCCAGGCTCGGGTCCAGTGTTGGATATTCTGGCGCAAAGAAAGATCATCCGCAATGCAAATCTGTCCCTTGAGGTGGATGACTTCTACAATGCATATGGAAACCTGCAGTCAATGATCACCGGCATCGGATATGTCCAGGAAAGCAATATCCACCGTGATTTCTACACCCATAATGATGAACGCAAAACTCGTGTGTCCGGTAATATTATTGTTCGCGTGGATGCCCGCCGGTTTGATGATATTCTGAATGATATCAAAGGGTTGGGTGAGGTTATTGATGACAGAATTTACAGCACCGACGTAACCGATCAGTTTTATGATACGGAAGGTCGTTTGAAAATACTGAAGATAGAGTATGATTATCTGGAAGAGTACATGATGTCACTCAATGATCCAGATTCCATATTTAAAACACGGATGCGAATGACCGAGCTTCAGACAGAAATCGAACGCCTTACCGGTACGCTGAACAAGTGGAGCGATCTGGTAGAATTATCCACAATCAACATACAGATGAACGAAAAATACCCTGAATATGTGAAGCAGCAAACATATACCTATTGGGATCGGTTGAAGGATTCAGTTTCAAACAGCCTGACCGGCATCGTCAGGGCTCTGGGGAATCTTGTGATTTTCATCATAGAGGTTATACCCACACTTGTAGTATTGGGTTTAATCGGTTTTGTCGGATATCGTCTTTTCAAAAAGTATTCGAAAAGACGGAAAGAATCGCTTCCAGAAGAAAAAAACAAGAATACATAGAAGGTTGTAGACGCTGCGAAATCAGATTTATGTGCTTTCGCAAGCCGAGTTCCTTACTAAAAATACAGGCGGGGACACATCAGTAATGGTGTGTCCCCGCCTATCTTCACCTTCCCCCTTGAAATCATAAGCCAGTTGAAGTATAATAATAGTCAGAGATAGTCAAAGACAAAGAGAGGGTGATATAATGGCGAGATTGAGTGATATTATAGAATCCTTTATTAAGGAAATGATAGATGATATGGATGGTGCCGTTGAAATCCAGCGCAATGAACTGGCCAACCGGTTCAACTGTGTCCCCTCACAGATTAACTATGTCATAAGTACCCGGTTTTCAACCGATAAAGGGTATTATGTCGAGTCGAGAAGGGGAGGCGGAGGATACATCAGTATCAAGCGCATGAATGCTGGTTCAGACGGTGAGTATCTGATGCATATCATCACATCGATCGGTGATAAACTTTCACAGCACACCTGCGAAATTTTTATACAAAATTTCATGGATTATGATATCATCGACGAGCAGGAGGCGGGTTTGATGAAAGCAGCAACGTCAGACAAGGCTTTAGCAGCTGTTGCCCCGAATATCCGTGATGAAATCAGAATGACAATTCTGAAAAACATGCTGATGAGCCTTGTGATCTAGGGAGGGATTGTTATGCTGCTTTGCCAAATTTGCAAACAAAAACAGGCTACAGTACATTTTACGCGTATAATTAATGGACAGAAAGTAGTGAAGTATGTCTGTGAACAATGTGCCAGAGAAAACAATGAAATAAAAATAAACCTTCATAAACTGCTTTCTGGCATTATGGGGGTGGACGTGGCGAAAGAGATCCAGAACGAACCCGACGCTGCTGTAAAATGTACCGTATGCGGCATGACGGCGGCAGAATTTAAGAAAACGGGCATGCTTGGCTGCACCGATTGTTATAAAACCTTTGGAAAAAGCATAGAACTTTTGCTAAAACGCATTCACGGTAATGCGAAGCATCATGGGAAAATTCCCTTGAAAATGGTTAAGAAGATCAATGAAGCCAGGAACCTGTTGCAGCTGAAGGAAGAGCTTCAGAAATGTATTCGTGAAGAGAATTACGAACAGGCTGCTGTCCTCCGGGATGAAATAAGAGAGAAAGAGAAAATGGGCAGATATGAAACGGGGTGATTCAATGGATAAATGGTATATAGAAAAGGGACCTGACTCAGACGTTGTGTTATCCAGTAGAGTAAGGCTGGCCAGAAATATTAAGAATTATCCCTTTCCGCATAAATCCACCGTGGAAGACCAGAAAAAAATCGTTGATGAAACCAAGAATGCGCTGTTCTCTGGGAACGAAAACATGGCGGGTGTGTTTAGCTATATCGATTTTAACCATCTTGACCCGATAGAAAAAGCAGTTCTTGTTGAAAAACATATCGTCAGCAAAGAGCTGGTGGAATCAAACCGCTACAGGGGACTAATCATTAGCGGGGATGAACAGATATCGATCATGATCAATGAAGAGGATCACCTTAGAATTCAGTGCCTTACTCCCGGGTTACAGCTGGAAAAAGCCTGGGAAGCATGTGATCAATTGGACAATTTGTTGTCCGAGTCGATTGATTTCGCTTTTGATGAGGATATAGGCTACCTGACCAGTTGTCCGACAAATATCGGTACAGCCATCCGGGTATCTGTGATGATGCACCTTCCCGCACTAACGATGAGCCGCTATATTAAATCTGTGCTGGAAGCCCTTGGGAAGCTGGGAATGGCCGTGCGCGGGTTGTATGGTGAAAACACCGAGGCTTCAGGGAACGTATATCAGTTCTCGAACCAGATCACCCTGGGCAAGAGTGAAGAGGATATCGTCATGAGCATTAAAAATATCACACAGCAAGTTTTGGAGCAGGAGCGGGCGTTGCGGAGGGAAATCATCAAGCAAAACAAATTTAAGCTTGAGGACAGAATTTATCGGTCATTCGGCATTTTGCAAAATGCCAGAATCATGGACACGGGTGAGACCTTGAAACGGCTTTCAGATCTCAGGCTGGGGGTTGACATGGGAATCATTCATGATATCGATATTACCGACATCAATAAGATGATGCTGCTGATACAGCCCGGTGGTCTGCAAAAGAGAAAAGGGAGGGTATTGAGCTCTGAAGAGCGTGATACCTGCCGAGCAGAACTTGTTCGGGAAATGATGACGAAAAAGGATAAAAGATGAGGTGAGAGAATGATTTACGGAAAATTCACACAAAAAGCAACGCGCGCTTTAAGTCTGGCAAAAGAGTTTTCACAGGCCCTTGGGCATAACTATATCGGAACGGAGCACCTGCTTTGGGGGCTGGTAAAGGAAGGTACCGGAATCGCTGCTGGTGTTTTGATGTCCAATGGTGTTGTCGAAAAAAAGGTTACAGACAGCATTTTATCAATTATAGGCCGCGGTGAAGGCAATCAGCAGATTGTTGGATATACGCCCAGAACAAAAAGGGTACTGGAGCTTTCATATGCGGAAACCAGACGCATGAAGCAGAACTATATTGGTACCGAGCATCTGCTAATGGGCATATTGAGAGAGGGAGAAAGCATTGCGGTCAAGATACTGATGGATCTGGGTGTGGATACCCATAAACTGTATGACTCCATTATCACAATGTTGCAGGAGGATACCCCCGCCGCTGTTGCTGCTGGAAAGCCAAAAGCCGAAGAGATGGAAACGCCTACCCTTAATTCATTCGGCCGAGATCTGACAGCTATGGCCAAGGAAGGCAAAATAGATCCTGTCATCGGCAGAGATAAGGAAATAGAACGGATTATTCAAATATTAAGCCGAAGGACAAAAAACAACCCATGCCTGATCGGTGAACCAGGGGTTGGTAAAACAGCAATCTGCGAAGGCCTGGCACAGAGGATCATCGATGGGAATATCCCTGAAACCCTGAAGGACAAAAGGGTGGTTACTTTGGATCTTTCATCAATGGTCGCAGGGGCTAAATATCGTGGTGAGTTCGAGGATAGACTGAAGAAATCCATTGAAGAGATCAGAAATGCGGGAAATGTCATTCTGTTTATTGATGAATTGCATACTATTATCGGTGCGGGTGCTGCCGAAGGCGCCATTGATGCATCCAACATTCTAAAGCCACTTCTGGCAAGAGGGGAAATACAGGTGATCGGTGCAACAACCATCGATGAATACCGCAAGCACATCGAAAAGGATGCAGCACTGGAGCGCCGTTTTCAGCCCATTCAAATCGGAGAACCTGGCCAGGAAGAAGCCATTGAAATCTTAAAGGGGATCCGTGACAAGTATGAAGCCCATCATAACGTAAAGATTACCGACAAGGCGTTAGAGGCAGCAGTTAAGCTGTCCACGCGGTATATAACAGACAGGCATTTGCCCGATAAGGCAATCGATCTGATCGATGAAGCGGCATCAAGGGTCAGGCTCCAAACCTTTACAGCCCCACCGGATTTAAAGGAGCTTGAACAAGAAATTGAACAACTGCACAAGATGAAGGAAGAAGCCATTGTCAGCCAGGAGTTTGAAAAAGCTGCGTCACTGAGGGATCAGGAAAACCAGCTGAAAGAAGAGATGAAGACCCGTAAGGAAGAATGGCGGACAAAGAATCAGACCCACACTCAGGTTGTATCTGAAAATGAAATTGCTGAGATTGTTGGCACATGGACCGGGATCCCTGTCAGCCGTCTGGCAAAGGAGGAGACCGAAAGGTTGAAAAATCTGGAGAGCACACTTCACCAGAGAGTTGTCGGGCAGGAAGAGGCGGTAAAAGCAGTGTCGAAAGCGATCCGTCGTGGACGCGTTGGATTGAAGGATCCCAAGCGGCCTGTGGGTTCATTCATCTTTCTTGGACCTACCGGTGTGGGTAAGACAGAGTTATCCAAGGCGCTTGCTGAAGCCCTGTTTGGAGAAGAATCCCATATGATCCGCATCGACATGTCAGAGTATATGGAAAAGCATAGTGTTTCCCGACTTGTTGGTTCACCCCCGGGATATGTTGGCTATGATGAGGGCGGGCAACTGACCGAGAAGGTTCGCAGAAAACCTTATGCGGTGGTTCTGTTTGATGAGATAGAAAAAGCACATCCCGATGTATTCAATATGCTTCTTCAGATTCTTGAAGACGGGCGGTTGACCGATTCCACCGGAAGAGTCGTGGACTTTCGCAATACTGTCATCATCATGACCTCTAATGTCGGTGCACGGGACATTGTTGAGCCGAAAAAGCTTGGTTTCACCACTGCGATTGTGAATGAGGCAAAGGACTATGAGGAAATGAAAAAGAATGTTATGGATGAACTGAAGAAAACCTTCCGCCCTGAGTTCCTAAACCGAGTGGACGAACTAATCGTTTTCCATCCGTTGACTCAGGAGAACATCAATCAGATCGCTTCCTTAATGCTGGAGGAGGTTTCAAAACGGCTTAAAAATGTGAACATCAAAATGACAGCGGATGACACAGTGGCGAAGTTTCTTGCAGAAAAGGGATATGATAAGGTGTACGGCGCAAGACCGTTACGGCGTACTATTCAAAACATGGTCGAAGATAAGCTGGCCGAGGAAATGCTTGACGGCAAAATTCAGGAAGGAGATTCGGTACAGATTTCAGTTCGGGAAGAAAAACTTGAATTTCAAAAAAACTGAAATGAAAACTGAAAAAACGAGAGAGAACAAGAAATACAGTCAAATAAAGAGAGAATGAGAGAGATATATTAAAATTACGGCATATTAGTCTTGACATCACATTTGACCTGTATTACAATAAAAACCGCCGCTTTATACGGCGGTTATTATTATAGGATCGCTTATAAAAGAATAGCAGCGCAATAGAAGCATTTGGGGTAAAGCTATCTGTTTTGTCCGTTTGCTTCATCTGAAGGTCTGCGTATTCATTAAACCGTATAAACGAGCAGGGGGAGAGCCCTGCCGCGATTCCAGAAGGAGGGTACACATGAAAACATTCATGGTTAACGCAGCGAACGTTGAAAGAAAATGGTTTGTTGTAGATGTTGAAGGCAAAGTGTTAGGCCGTGCTGCCAGTGAAGTTGCAAAGATTCTGCGTGGTAAACATAAACCTCAATTTACGCCTCACGTTGACACCGGTGACTTTGTCATTGTCGTCAATGCTGACAAGATCGCTTTTACCGGTAAAAAGCTGGACAACAAGATCTATAGGCACCACACTGGTTGGGTTGGAGGATTGAAGGAAACCAAAGCCCGTCATTATCTTGCTCAAAAACCAGAGAAGGTTTTTGAACTGGCTGTTAAAAGAATGCTTCCCAAAAACAGTCTGGGAAGACAAATGTTTAAGAAACTGAAGGTTTACGCAGGCTCCGAACACAACCATCAGGCACAAAAACCTGAAGTTCTTGAACTAAACATATAACGAGGGGAGGCGTATTTTGAAATGGCAAAAGTACAATATTACGGAACAGGCAGAAGAAAAAGCTCAGTTGCACGTGTTCGGCTGATCTCAGGCGAAGGCAATATAACAGTAAATAATCGCACACTGGATGACTATTTTGGGCTGGAAACCTTGAAGGTTATTTCCAAGCAACCTCTGGTTCTTACCGATACCCTTAACAAGTTTGATGTTATTGTCAATGTTGTCGGTGGAGGTTTTACAGGTCAGGCCGGTGCCATCCGTCATGGCATTGCCAGGGCGCTTTTGCAGGCCGATGAAGATTTTCGTCCTGCACTTAAAAAGGCAGGTTTCCTCACACGTGACCCGAGAATGAAGGAAAGAAAGAAATATGGCTTGAAGAAGGCGAGAAGAGCGCCGCAATTCTCAAAGAGATGATGGTTGTTGTATTCTCACACTCGAGTTTGTTTAAGTATTTTATAAGCCGTCATTGGTTTCCATGCCTTTGGCGGTTTTTTATGCTTAATATTCAGTAACGGAATAAGCCTATCCTCATAAGAATCCACCCATCCGCCAGGCTCTGTTATCTGGCGGTTTTGATTCGGCAGACAATACTAAACGGATTGTTTATTGCGTCCCTCGGTGTTGCTTTTTCGACTAAAGCAGGACTTGGAACTTCACCAGTTTCTTCAGTTCCCTATTCTGTTTCACTTGTTAGCAATCTTTTTACCTTCGGTGGATGGTTAAACTTGATCAGTGTAATACAAATTACCATCCAAGTAATACTTCTTCGCAGTAAATATAATCCAGTTGAAATTATAATTCAAACTATACTCGCATTCGTCTATGGCTATTTAACCAATTTCTCAAATATATTTGACAAGCTATTGAAGCGTAGAAACAAACCAGGCAATTGTACTGGAATGCTTTAGCTGTTCCTATAAAAGATGGTTGGAAAATGTTTTGGTTTAGGTTTTGTCATTCTTATTTTTTCGTAATTGTATAGTCATTTGAAACAAAGAAAATTTGTTTAAACATAGGGGGTTGACTATATGTCAGAAATAAAAACAAGAAGTGCAAAGATTCAAGATGCCATATCAATGAGTATTATCCATGCGAATAGTTGGAAAAAGGCATATAAAGGCTTGTTACCAGATGAATATTTAAATGAGATTGAAGATACACGATGGGTAGGAATGATATCAAGTGGTTTGAAAGACGGTACCATGAAAGGATGGGTTGCTACTATCGGGGATAAAATTATTGGATGTGTATGTTTAGGTAATTCCAGATATCAAGGCTACGAAGGTCAGTTGGAATTGGTTTCCATATATGTTTTGCCAGAATACTGGAATTTAGGAGCGGGTTCTTTATTATTAGATGAAGTGTTTAAATATGCACTAAATAATAATTATTTGGAAGTAGGGTTATGGGTTTTGGATGGTAATAATCACGCCATATGTTTTTATAAAAAAAAGGGTTTCATTAATAATGGTGATACGATTTCATGTATGATAGGGGAAAAACTTACAACTGAGAAACGCTATATTAAGAAAATGATTTGATAATAGCTATATAAACAATTTTTTGGTTTTTTACCGAACAAATGTTTGCAACCTCGCTTTTAATTTGATATAATATTCTCGGTTTTGGTACAAGGTTAGTCGAGGCATCTTTGGCAATAATGATATTATTGGTGATTTCATAAGCGAAAGCTGAACTGGAGAGAAACAGGATGAGAGATAGTATATATATTAAAGGTGCCTGCGAGCACAATTTAAAGAACATTGATGTGGAAATACCGAGGGATAAACTCGTTGTTATTACTGGCCTCAGCGGCTCAGGAAAGTCGTCTCTGGCTTTTGACACCATATATGCCGAAGGGCAGAGACGATATGTTGAATCGCTTTCCTCCTATGCCCGGCAGTTTCTCGGCCTGATGGAGAAGCCCGAAGTAGAATATATTGATGGTTTGTCCCCCGCCATTTCTATCGATCAAAAAACCACAAGCCGCAATCCGCGTTCAACAGTTGGAACGGTTACAGAAATATATGATTATTT
>LSQX01381980.1_pt1 | contig 16236 bp, 10 predicted proteins | sample 654561 | NCBI WGS metagenome assembly LSQX01 (sample SAMN04489861, study PRJNA283612) | anaerobic digester metagenome | isolation source: 4 biogas reactors fed with cattle manure at either 37C or 55C with and... | place: Denmark: Kongens Lyngby | collected 2014 | reverse complement strand
CGATCTTCTCATCATTGACGACTGGATGCTTGTCAAGTTGACCGAAGAAGAGTCGACGATGTTTTGCTCACAGTTTGCACCGCCTGGATGGCATCTTCGAATACCTGAAGAAATCATCGCTGACGCCATTTTAGATCGGATTCTATATGACTCGTATGAGATTCATTTGAAGAGTTCGACACAATCGCCGTCTATGCGTCAAAAATACGCATTCACCCCGTAGGATAAAAGTGGGAGAAGGCTTGTACCTTTTTAGCGTGTCATCCACTTCGCTTGTCAAGGATAAACCGCTTCGCGGCGCTTACGCGCCCCTGACAAGCGTGGTTGACACGCTCTTTTTGAAACAAGCCATCTCCCCCTCCTTGTGCATCGTGGATGCCACAAATAAAAACGGCCCTTGGGTGGCCGCGTTTACCGGACGACTGGTTCACATTCACCGGACGGGTGGCCGCATTTTACCGGACAGGTGGTGCTGGCAAAACGTAATATGCAGTATTGCTCAGGCCACTTCCAGATAAATGCCGTCATCATCAAAAATAAGCTCGAGAGGCTTGTTATACAACCTACTCACCGTATTAATGCTATCGATGAATGGTTTGACGAACACATCTTGTTTCTCTAAAAACTGCTGCATTGTCTTAGCGGATCTGTCAAAACCATATTGTTCAAGCTTTTCGCCCGCCTTGATTAATCCCTCATCCATCTGAGATTTACTGATGATGGGGACCTTTGCAATGGCTTCACCTGTTTTTTTATTGACACTGGCAATCCCTTTAATGAGCGTGGATTGTACGGATGTCAGTGATAAATTTTCAATTTTTTCGAAAACGTGAGAATATAATTCGCGGTACTCAAGCGAATACTCTTTGATTTTGCTTACGATGCTTTCAAGATAGGCAGAATCGAAATTTTCTAAAAGCATGACTTGCAAAAAAGAGGAAAACGCATGAAGGTAGAGTGCCACCTGATAGTCCTTGAACTGAATTTGCATTTTATCGAGCAATTTCTTAACTTCCTGATCGCCGTGGAAAAATGATTTCTTGCTCGATTTCGATGCGATTTGCTCCTTAAAGAAATCTATTTTTCGCTCCGCTGACTGCAAGATGTCCAGGACCTTAATGTAGTGGCTACTTTTATACTTTTCGTTATCCCAGTTATGCTTATAGTTGTTAACGACATCCGTTAAAAAATTAAGATCTCCCCTTAATTCAGAACGTTCCTTTTGCGCCAGAAAGTCAAGAAGCTCCCTTTGCATTTCCTGAATACTATCAAGTTTCTTATCAATCTGGACCAAGGCAGCCGCCATAAATAATGTTGTGGGATCAAAACTCAACGGGTTCAGAGTTGCTTGTTTAAAGCCTTGATTATTCGCATCATGGAGGGCAGAACTAAGGTATCCACTGCCATCTTTGAAAGCCGCCAGATGCATGTTCGGCGGGACACTCACTCGGTACAGCCCGGATTTCGCAACCCCTCCGCCGAGGAATTGCTGGAATGCTGAGACCATGGGTTCAAAAGCAACACCCATGGCAGAGAATTGAGACAGCGGAATTTTGGAATACTCAGTCAGATTAATATCCGTCATCTCAACGATTTCCGGAATGAATTCCATGTTCATCAGTTCTTTTGCGATATTCGCCCTATTTTCGTCCATGATCAACTCCTGAACCATCCATCAATTGGCAGACCTTATGCTATCCATGGGTTTACTTTCTAACATTTTACCAGAGACCGGAACGCGGCATTGCCCGTGATTCAAACAGAGCGGAGCTCTATCGTCCTAAGTTAAAGTGTGCTAGGTGATAAGTGTAAAAAAAGGCGGTCCCTTTTTGTGGTACCCTCTTCCTTCAATGGCATTAATTTGGCACTACGAGATTGCTAATATCATCTCCCACGCGTTACGCACGGCTTCGAATTTTTGATCGGAGACGCCGCGTCTACGAAAAAATAATATTTGAAAATAATCCTTGATGGCCTCATAGAGTGCGTTATTTGAGCGCAAATCGCAGGCAAAGACGATATGAGAGATTCCCACGAGTTCTTTTGTTTCTTCCATTTGTGGTGTACGCGATCTAGCTATGCTGAAAGTAGTTTGCACCTGTCATGATTTGGACGCCTGCTTCATCAGTCTTCTCATGAAGGGTATCTTGTATTTGGGGCCATCTCGATGTTGACTTCATCAATCATTTCTGTGACGGTCACAGCGATAGGGCCGCGTGCGCGGTGGAAGCTGGGTTCGGCTTTTACATCAAAGAAACTTTTGAGAGAGCGGTCTTTGAGTTTGTGAAAATTCAACAAATATTTCATGATAGTATTGTAGATATGGAGGCGTTATGTTCATAGAACTGTTAATTCCCTTAGGAACGAGACTTGTCTGAAATTTGCTTTGCGAAGAATGGAGGTACATGTCATTAGGTTCGGAGGGATAGGGTGTTGTCAATGATTGAATTGTCGATTCAGGCAAAATTATTGTGGGCAAAAAAATCGATGGATGCGGAGAGCGGTGATTTGAAGTGGCTTCCGCTTTATATGCACATGTCTGACGCTGCAGGTATCGCCAAAATGCTTTGGGATGAGTGGTTGCCCGAAAAATCACGACTATTAATAGAGAGTGGACTCGAAGGAAATGGTCTCAGTAATAGCTCTGCAAGAGACCTTGTAATTTTTCTTGCTGCGGCACATGATATCGGAAAAGCTACGCCAGTTTTTCAATCAAAACCTTCTCGTTACGCGTACTATAAGCATGTGCTATCTGATTTAGATGAGCAAATATTGGATAAAGTACGTTCGTCAGGTTTAGTTGTTCATGATTACACCCTCTTACTATCACCTCAAAAAACTCCGCACGCCCTCGCGACCCAATTAATCCTTGAGCAATTTGGTTGTAGCCGAAATGTTGCAATAATTCTCGGAGCTCATCACGGAAAACCACCGAACGAACATATGCTTATTAGTCAAAGTATTAATTCTTTTCCCGATAATTTTTATTTGGGTGAGAAAGGGAAAGCGGGCTGGCAAGTTGTCCAAAAAGAGCTTACGCAATATGCCTTAGATTTATCCGGATTTTGTAGTTTTGACGAACTTCCGAAGCCCAATATGATTGCACAATTTTTGCTGGCAGCGATTGTCATCATGGCCGATTGGATTGCTAGTAACGAAAAATATTTTCCTTATATCGATTTGAATTCTCATCTTGGTGAACTGATTGATTTTTCAAGGTACCTCGATGCTTGGCGGCAGCTCGACTTACCCCGCACTCGTATACCTAAGACAATTGATAATGAGCACGCACTTTATTCTGCTCGTTTCGGTTTCGTACCGAATGTCATGCAGTCTGCGGTTGCGAAGGTGGTACGCTCGATCAAATCGCCTGGCATCATGATCATCGAAGCACCGATGGGTACGGGAAAAACGGAAGCGGCTTTAGCGAGCGCTGAGATTTTCGCGCAGAAAACAAAAACCTCGGGTCTTTTCTTCGCCTTACCCACGCAGGCGACTTCGAATGGTATGTTCCCTCGATTGCTAAACTGGCTCGCCAATCTGGACTCCAAGCCTAGCACAATCAGGTTGGCGCACTCAAAGGCACAGTTCAACCATGAGTATCGTGAGTTAATGATGTTTTCAGGAGGTTCGAATATAGAAGATGAAGAAGGAAAATATTTGGTGCATAGCTGGTTCGAAGGGCAAAAGAAAGCACTTTTAGCAGATTTCGTTGTTGGAACTATTGATCAACTCCTCTTTGCAGCTCTCCGACAAAAACATGTGATGCTTCGCCACCTGGGTCTCTCGGGGAAAGTGGTCATAATTGACGAATGTCATGCATTTGATGCTTATATGAACCAGTATCTCAAACGGGCTCTTAAATGGCTTGGTGCGTATCATGTTCCCGTCATTATGCTTTCTGCTACTTTGCCTAGTCATTCGAGGCAACAATTGATTGAAGCCTATATGGGCAAAACAGAAGGGGAGAACGAAGAGGAAAATATTTCTGGTGAAATTGAAAAGAATTTACAAGAAGAGCAAGTATGGTCACATAACAGATCTTACCCTCTTCTTACTTATTCGGACGGAGACACAATGAATTGCCATGAGATTGTGTTGCCCGAGGGTTCCTATGAGGTTACCACGGAAGAACTCCTCGATGATGATTTAATTGAGACACTTCAAGAGCATCTGTCGTCAGGTGGTTGTGCGGGTATCATGGTGAATACCGTGAGGCGTTCCCAAAAGATTGCAAATACATTGAGGCAGGTCTTCGGGCACGATATTGTCCGACTTATTCACTCTCGATTTCTTGTGACCGATCGAATCCGTAAAGAGGCTGAGTTGATGAATGAATTGGGAGGTCTGAGTCGTGATGGAAGTAGACCCTATAAACGTATCTATGTGGGGACTCAGATATTTGAACAATCACTTGATATCGACTTTGATGTTCTTTTTACGGATCTTTGTCCGATGGATCTTCTTTTACAGAGAATGGGGCGCATGCATCGCCATAAAAGAATTCGCCCGCTCAATATGAAACAAGCAAAATGCTACATTTTGTACCAAAAAAAAGGTGAATTCGATCGAGGATCTTCGTTCGTCTATGGACAATATCTTCTCATGCGGACAAAGGCAGTTTTGCCCCAAACGGTTGTCATCCCCGACGATATAAGCAAATTGGTTGAACAAACTTATGGAGACAAAGATTTGGAGATACTGCGCGGCGAGTCGTATGACGATGCAAAAGAAGCATGGGCGTCAAAACTAAAGGACAAAAAGGCGCGCGCAAATGTCTTTCGTATCGGTCAACCATGGACTGATTTTTGTCAAGATATTAGCGGTTTCTTAGATACGAGCATCGGTTTAACGGAGCAGCATGCTCAAGCCGCCGTTCGCGACACAAATGAATCCTTCGAGGTCATACTGCTTAAGCAAGAAAAAAGTGGCTCCCTAAAGATGTTCTCAAAAATTTCCGACAATGGAGATGCCGAACCTGAACTACAGCCGGATGAGGTACCAGGAGATGAACTTGCTAGACAAATTGCGACTCAAACGATCGTTCTTCCACATGTCTTATGTTTGCCTAAAGTGATTGACAGAACGATTGAAGAGCTGGAAGAAATTACGATGAACCAAGTGCCCGTATGGCAACAATCCCCCTGGTTAAGGGGAGAGCTATTCTTGATCGCGGATGCAGAGGGTAAAACACCATTGAATGGCTATTGCTTGAAATATAGTTGTGATGACGGACTTGAGTACGAGAAGGAGGATCAGGATGTGTGATGTTGAGTTTAATTTATTAGATGAACCATGGATACTAGCCTTAAGGCCTGATGGAATACGCGAGGAACTATCCATCATTGAAGTTTTTCGCCAAGCACATCAATTTGAGAGATTGGCAGGGGAGTTGCCCACACAGGATCTCGCGATCTTGCGACTATTATTGGCGATATTGCATACCGTTTTTGCGCGTTTTGACCTGGAAGGAAATGGGCGAAAAATTCGAACGCCTAAGGATGCCCGAGACCGGTGGGAACAACTTTGGAATCAGGGTAAAATTTCTGCGGATTTGATCGAAATCTATCTGCGCCGTTTCGAGCATCGGTTTTGGTTATTCCACCCGGAATTGCCATTTTATCAAGTGAGCGAAATTGGGAAAGCGACCGAATATCCTGCATCAAAATTGATAGGTGAATTATCTGAAAGTAATAATAAAACACGTGTATTTTCCCATCGGTCCGGCATTAGCAAATCGTCACTTGACTACCCAGAGGCCGCCAGGTGGCTGCTTTATGTCAATGCCTTTGACGATACTTCTGCAAAAAGTACAGTCCGCGGGTTGCCCAGTCCGGGTGCAGGATGGTTGGGGCGCATTGGCTCGGTCATTGCCGTCGGAGACAATTTATTCGAAACACTTATGCTCAATTTGATTCTTCTTCCGGCTGGTCAGCAGGATATTTGGCCTGAAGAGAGACCGTATTGGGAGTACGCGCCACGAACAAGTGAGAGAACGAAGGTTAGTATTCCTGATAATCTGGCTGAACTTTACACGATTCAGTCGCGCCGACTGAAGCTTATACGTGATGCCAACCTTATAACAGGTTATTATCTTTTGGGTGGAGATTTTTTCGAATCGGATAATGCACTTATTGAGCCAATGACTGTTTGGCATAAAGTTGGTTCAGGCAAAGATAAAGAGACTTACCGTCCAAGGCGACATGATGTGTCGCGCGTGCTGTGGCGAGATTTTTCGACACTGGTTATTCAAAGCGAACAGGTTCGGCGTCCGGGAGTTGTGAGTTGGCTTGAACATCTAAGGGCAAGAGGTGTTCTCTCCAAGACGCATTTTCTATTTCAAACGGTGGCCGTAAAGTACGGTGATAAAGACATGTCTGTCGATCATGTTTTTTCTGATTCCATAGCTTTCAACGCCAGGTTATTAGAAAAAGATTATGAGGTTTGGACAGAGCGTATCATTCAAGAAATAGGAACAACGGAAGCACTAGTCAATGAAGTTGGATATCTTGCTGCGAATCTGGCGAAAGCAGCTGGAGGGTCTGCGGATGGTGCTAGAGAAATTGAAGAGGCGCGATCGCTCGCTTACTTTAGCCTTGATAATCCTTTCAGAGTGTGGTTAGAAACGCTCGATCCTAAAGACAATAATATTGAAGAATCTATGCGCAAATGGTGGGAGATTTCCCGATCTATCACAAGGAAACTTGGATCAGATTTAGTGAGGAGGGCAGGACCGCAGGCTTTTGTTGGGAAAATGTTAAAGGTGAAGAGAGGGGGCAAAGAGGTTGAGCAATTGTTTACAGCACCCAAAGCGTACAATCAATTTCTTTACAAAACCTCCAGCACACTGGCATTGAAAGGAGGAAAGAGAAGTGATCGATCAGACATGGCAAGTAGGTAATTTTGCCAGATCAAAAATTAAATGGCTTTGCGAGGCAAATCAGGAGTCGCAAGCAAAGGCGCTTCTGGCAAACTTGCGGCGAGGTATTGGAAAGCCACCCGGTAGCGTTGTTGAACTCTGGGGAGTTACGTTTGAGGGCATGCCTGAATCTTTTTGGGGAAAGGGAAAACCATCAAAGGAAGAATGGGCAATCCACACTGTTTTAACGCTATTTGCACTCCACCAACAGGGAAAAGATTTAAAGAAAAAGCCCATGCATCAGGAAGGTGAAAGACTGGGGAAAGCAGCTCGTCGATTAGTATCGAGTGAAGAAGATGAAGCGCGTATTAAACGCCGATTGGATGCAATTGCTACTTCGCAAAGTATTGAAGAGCTATCAAATCACATGCGTGGATTCATTCAGTTGCTAAAGGCAAAAGATGTTCCGTTAGATTATCAAGCTCTTGCAGAAGACCTCTTCAAGTTCCAGATGCCTGATGCGCAAGATTCAGTGCGTCTCCGCTGGGGGCAAGATTTTTATCGGATACCCAAAATTAATGATGAAGAAAACTTACCCAAAGAAAAGGAGTAAATCGAAATGAAAGAAAATAATCTTCTCTATGTGGATGTACATGTTCTGCAAACGGTTCCGCCCAGTTGTATCAACCGCGATGACACGGGTAGCCCTAAGACAGCTTCGTATGGCGGCGTTACTAGGGCTCGCATTTCCTCTCAGGCATGGAAACGCGCCATGCGAATGATGTTTCGTGAAAATTATCCTTTTGAGAAATTGGCAGAACGGACCTTAAAAATCATAGATATGGTAGCAGACGAGATACGTAGCATAGGCGATATCGATAATCCTGAAAAGGCGGCGGAGAATGTCTTGTCTCACGCGGGATTGAAAATTCGGTCGATTGATAAGGGAACGGGTGCGCTGTTCTTTATGAGCTCTGCACAAGCGCAAGCCTTGGCAAAACTTGTCGTTTTAGAAGGAGCCGGAGCGGACAAAGTGCCAAAGGAAGTCCAAGAGAAAGCAAAACGCTCACTACGAGAATCCCCTGGTATCGATATTGCTTTGTTTGGGCGTATGGTCGCGGACGATCCGTCCCTTAACACCGATGCATCCGCTCAAGTTGCGCACAGTATCTCGACGCATCGGGTGACCAATGAATATGACTATTTCACAGCCGTTGATGATCGAGCGCCAGAAGATACAGCCGGAGCGGGGCATATTGGTACGGTTGAATTTAATTCAGCTACACTTTATCGTTATGCCACGATTGCCGTCCATGAGCTCGAAAAACAGCTAGGTGACGATACTGCGATGGCGGTAGTGGAGTTTGTTCGAGCGTTTGCGCTATCTATGCCGACTGGAAAGCAGAATACTTTTGCAAATCGTACTACCCCCGAGATGATTCTTGTGACCATTCGAAATAATCAGCCTGTCAATTTAGTAGGTGCTTTTGAAAGGCCTGTTATTGCAAATGACAGTGGTTACATCATTCCTTCGGCGGCCCGGTTAGTAGAACAGGCAAAAAAGATTTATCACGATTTTGCAGGAGAACCGGTTGCTTCTTTGGTGACCGGAGCGTTGCTCTCGGAGCTTGGGTCGCCTGTATCATTTGATGAATTGCTTGAAAATTTGAGACACAATATAGATACCAATCGAGGCTCACTGGGAGAGCGCTTATGAGTACATTGCTTTTGCGCCTTGCTTCGCCGCTTCAATCTTGGGGCGTGGATTCAAAATTCAACCGAAGAGAAACAGAGAAATTTCCTACTAAAAGCGGAGTGATCGGTATGATGGCTGCGGCATTAGGCAGAAAGCGTGATGAAGGGATTGACGATTTGCGAAAACTTCGGTTTGGAGTGCGCATTGACCAAGAGGGTTCACTCATGCGGGATTTTCATATGGTTCATGAGGAAGCTTTTTGGAGAAAAGGTGAAGTGAAGTACTCACACTTAACGAATCGCTACTATCTCTCCGATGCCATTTTCCTTGTCGGTCTTGAAGGCGAACCAAATTTTTTGCAATGTCTAGAACAAGCAATACGAAATCCGGTTTTCCCTCTTTTTCTAGGTCGCCGATCCTGTCCCCCAGAAGGGAAACTGTCGCTAGGTATACGTGAAGGACTTGATCTCCTTACGGCACTTCAAAATGAACCATGGATTGGTCAAGAACATGCAGGACGTTGGCAAGCCTCTGTCATTTCACTTCAAATTGTGACGGATGCTACTTCGATAGATCGAGAATCCTATTTTCAACGCGATGATCCCGTGGCGTTCCATCACGATCACCGACAATTTGCATTTCGTAGCGTTTTAAATCAACAGTCATGTCCTGTACTAAACCCGTTCAGTCGCCTGAAGGAAGAGGTTTTAAACACAGATCACGATCCTTTCAACGAACTTGATTAGGAGGAGCCTATGTATTTATCGCGTGTTGCCCTAGACAGCAACCAAAGAGAAACGATGCAGTTATTATCGTCGCCATATCTGATGCATGGTGCTGTTGAACGCAGCTTTAGCGGCGTGCGAGAAAGAAGGTTGTGGCGTGTCGATTGGTTGAAAGATACTTGCTATTTGTTGATATTAAGCGACCAGAAACCGCATCTTGCAAATATCGTGCAAAAATATGGTTTCCCCAAGTCGTCGCCCCCCTTCGAGATAAAAGAATATCAACCTTTTTTGGAGCGCTTGAAAGAGGGACAATCGTGGCGCTTTCGTCTTTGCGCGAATCCTGTGCGAAGTAGTAGCGTCGTAAAAGAAAGTGGCTCGCACCGAGGCAAAGTGTTTGCGCATGTTACCACCGAGCAACAAAAGCAATGGTTAATCTCGCGTGCGAGCAAACATGGATTTGAGCTCCAAGCTGATGCATTTGATGTTGTGCAATCTGAATGGAAACGATTCAAAAAGGGGGCTAATTCGCAAAGAGACATTTCAATGCGCGTTGTTGTATTTGAAGGAATTCTTACCATTTCGGACGTTGAACTGTTTCGTAACGCTTTGGTCTCGGGAATAGGACGCGAAAAAGCGTACGGGTGTGGAATGTTGTCAATCGCAAGATTGGGCGGCTCTCCAAATGGCTAATCTCCCTGGGGTCAAAAAGGCAGAACTGCAAGCATTGCCGAAAATAAGAGATCGTATTTCATTCATCTACCTTGAGCATTGTGTCTTGAATCGCCAGGGGGGTGCCATAACTATCACGGATGTACGTGGGACCGTACATGTTCCGGCTGCTTCGATCAGCGTGCTGTTGTTAGGTCCAGGAACTAAAGTTACGCACAGAGCCGTTGAGTTAATTGGCGACTCGGGTGCAAATCTGATTTGGGTCGGAGAAAACGGCGTCCGGTATTATGCGCATGGGATGGGTCTCACGAAGTCCTCAGGGCTTTTAATCCGACAGGCGGCATTGGTATCAAACGTGCGATCTCGTGTTGAGGTCGCACGGAAGATGTATCAGTTAAGATTTCCCGATGAAGATGTTTCAAAGTTGTCCATGCAACAGCTACGAGGTCGCGAAGGAGCACGTGTCCGTTCCATATACCGAAAATATTCAAAAATGTCAGGAGTGAAATGGGAAGGTAGAGAGTATAATCCAGATAATTTTGAATCAGGCAGTCCCATTAACATGGCACTTTCAGCGGCCCATGCTTGCCTATACGGGGTTATTCACAGCGTTATCGTGGCGATTGGCTGTTCAGCGGGATTAGGGTTTATTCACACCGGCCATCAACGTTCATTTGTGTATGACATAGCCGATCTCTACAAGTCGGAAATTACGATTCCAATTGCTTTTTACACAGTGGCAGCCAATCCTAAAGATATCGCAGCCGAAACACGGCATCGTGTCAGAGACGCTATAGCGGATGGGAGGATACTTGAGCAAGCTGTGAAAGACATCCAATATCTCTTGAAAGAAGATGAAAAGGACGAGATTGAAACACACGTTTTAACACTCTGGGACGATAAGAATGGCAAGGTCCCGGCAGGGGTTTCTTATTATGCTGATGAAAAACTGACTGATGGCGATCATTTAGTTGGAGGTTACGGAAACTTTTGGGAGGATACCGAGTGATTGTGATTACTTTGACAGATTGCCCTATTTCCTTGCGCGGTGATTTGTCAAGGTGGCTTCAAGAGATTAATACGGGTGTATATGTAGGGAGGGTGAGTGCGCGCGTCCGAGAACATCTTTGGGATCGAATCATTCAAAATGTACAAAATGGTCGAGCGACGATGGTGTTTAGCTCAAGAAATGAGCAACATATGGAATTCCGTGTTCACAATACTCATTGGAAACCAATTGATTTTGATGGAATTATGCTAGTACTTCGCCCCCACGCTGAACAAACAGTACAGACAGAGGAACCGCGCCCGGGATTTAGCAAAATTGCAAGAAGACAAAAGGCCAAGAAATTTGGCAATCCGAATCAACGATACGCGACAATACCGTCTATTTATGTTGTTCTTGACATCGAGACCACTGGCCTATTACCCATTAGAGATGAGATTATTGAGATTGGAGCCATCTTAGTAAACGAGCGTTTAGTGGAGGCCGAATTTCATACTTTAATTACGCAACGTTCTCCTTTACCCCAGTCAATCAGCATATTAACCGGTATCACGGATGACATGATCGCGAAAAGCGGTGTGCCGCTATCCGATGCAATTGAAGATTTGCTTGCATTCATAGGTGATTTTCCCATAGTCATGCACAATGCATCATTTGATTTATCTTTCTTGAATACGGCATGTAAATTATTGGGACGGACTTTCCCCACTAATCGAATATATGATACGTATTCAATAGCTAAAAAAACGATCAAAGATGTAAAAGACTACAAACTCAAAAGTCTATTGGAATATTTTGAATATGAAGGGGAGAAGAAACATCGAGCATTTGATGATTGTCTTGCCACCAAATTCATATTTGAAAAAGTGAATGAAATTCAAGTATTTGAAATCGACAAACCCGATGATTAAGGGATAATCTAAGTGTGTTCCCCGCATGTGCGGGGGTGATCCGGAGGTATATAAGATGATACAAGTTATAGAAGGGTGTTCCCCGCATGTGCGGGGGTGATCCTGCACGCCATCGTATCCGGCGGGTACCGTTTTAGTGTTCCCCGCATGTGCGGGGGTGATCCTTACAAACGGTCATTGACATACTGCTAGGGGGGGTGTTCCCCGCATGTGCGGGGGTGATCCTATGATCCCAGCTAATGTTGTATCTGATTGCTTGTGTTCCCCGCATGTGCGGGGGTGATCCTGTCATTAAACCACGCTTGATACTGGTTGAATAGTGTTCCCCGCATGTGCGGGGGTGATCCGATTAGTTGAATAATAAAATAAAGGAGGTAAAGGTGTTCCCCGCATGTGCGGGGGTGATCCCGTGCAAGGGTAAGATCAACCTGTTCCATTCACGTGTTCCCCGCATGTGCGGGGGTGATCCCATGATAACGTCTTTAGGAGGACAAGAAAATGAGTGTTCCCCGCATGTGCGGGGGTGATCCCACGCCCGCTAGAATACGATTACACGCCGGACTGTGTTCCCCGCATGTGCGGGGGTGATCCCAGGTTATATGCAGTGTCAAGCGCTATTTGACAGTGTTCCCCGCATGTGCGGGGGTGATCCCAAGCGCCCGTGGACATCGGGAAGCGGCGCAAAGTGTTCCCCGCATGTGCGGGGGTGATCCATTACCTTATCCTCTAATATCTCATATCCATCAGTGTTCCCCGCATGTGCGGGGGTGATCCTATATCATCAACTTTATATAATTTATCCACTTGGTGTTCCCCGCATGTGCGGGGGTGATCCTGAACCTGAAAAAACAGTTAGCAACAAAAAACGGTGTTCCCCGCATGTGCGGGGGTGATCCCATGCCGCCGCCCATGTATGACGAGATCATCTCGTGTTCCCCGCATGTGCGGGGGTGATCCCATAACCCGGCCGGATGATCGAAACAGCTATTAGTGTTCCCCGCATGTGCGGGGGTGATCCTGCAGATCTTCCCTTATTCCATCGTCCATGGCAGTGTTCCCCGCATGTGCGGGGGTGATCCTAGCTTTTAATTCAGTTCTGTTTTTGTCCTCTAGTGTTCCCCGCATGTGCGGGGGTGATCCTTATTTGTCTAAGTTCCTCAACCTCTGCTTCTAGTGTTCCCCGCATGTGCGGGGGTGATCCGCTCTACCATCGCTACTTTTTACAATTAAGTCGGTGTTCCCCGCATGTGCGGGGGTGATCCTCAATCATGTCTAATAATTCATTTTCATCTAGTGTGTTCCCCGCATGTGCGGGGGTGATCCTATACCTATATCATTTTCGATATTATTTGGATAGTGTTCCCCGCATGTGCGGGGGTGATCCGGACCGGACGCCAGCCTTCGAGAGTATTCGTGAGTGTTCCCCGCATGTGCGGGGGTGATCCTATGATGTAGAAACTCAATATCTAGTACAAGATGTGTTCCCCGCATGTGCGGGGGTGATCCGGAGGATAAGGATGGCTTATAAACTCGCAGTGAGTGTTCCCCGCATGTGCGGGGGTGATCCCAGCCCGACGGCGACCGTCTGTGCCACGTACGTGTGTTCCCCGCATGTGCGGGGGTGATCCCATATAACTCATATTAGTGACATTGGAAGTGTCGTGTTCCCCGCATGTGCGGGGGTGATCCTTTACCGAATTCAATTTGATTGATGTAGATGAAGTGTTCCCCGCATGTGCGGGGGTGATCCCGAGTGCTATATACGCGGGGACAAAATGACGCCGTGTTCCCCGCATGTGCGGGGGTGATCCGTATGAAGGTAAGTTATACAAGGTTATCCAAGAGTGTTCCCCGCATGTGCGGGGGTGATCCCTCGCAGTGAAAATTGCCACCAAGTCGGCGTGCGTGTTCCCCGCATGTGCGGGGGTGATCCTAGATTAGAAAAAGCTAGAGAGTTTAGAAAACTGTGTTCCCCGCATGTGCGGGGGTGATCCGTATCAAATGAACTTAAATCAAGTGTAGTTGCAGTGTTCCCCGCATGTGCGGGGGTGATCCTTACTTTGTCCCCTAATATTTCATAACCATCATGTGTTCCCCGCATGTGCGGGGGTGATCCTCCCGCTCGGTTCGGGGCTAGCCCGTACCAAGCGTGTTCCCCGCATGTGCGGGGGTGATCCTATCCTCACCTCCCAATAATATGTCGAGTGCTTGTGTTCCCCGCATGTGCGGGGGTGATCCCATAGGTGATAAAGTTATTTTTGAAGGTCATGTGTGTTCCCCGCATGTGCGGGGGTGATCCTACCAGGATGGGTACAACCTACAGGCGCACATGGTGTTCCCCGCATGTGCGGGGGTGATCCGGGGCTCGCTTGACGCGGGCCCTTTTTTTTGTGGTGTTCCCCGCATGTGCGGGGGTGATCCTATAATTGACATACTACTAGGTGGTGAAGATAAGTGTTCCCCGCATGTGCGGGGGTGATCCTGATGCCGACTTAGTTGTAAAAAGTGGCGATGGGTGTTCCCCGCATGTGCGGGGGTGATCCGGCGATCCTATAGCGGTAACAGGATCATTGCAGGTGTTCCCCGCATGTGCGGGGGTGATCCTTGCACACATCATGTCCGCCGCTGGTGGTTTTTGTGTTCCCCGCATGTGCGGGGGTGATCCTAGACGTTTTGTTTTGGGCGGAGCTACCGGAGAGTGTTCCCCGCATGTGCGGGGGTGATCCTACACCTCTTGAAATCACAGGCTTAGACAATTAGTGTTCCCCGCATGTGCGGGGGTGATCCCAGATATCGAGGTATAACGAAGTATTGCAACTCGTGTTCCCCGCATGTGCGGGGGTGATCCGTACCAGCGAGCGAATTAATAACTGGAGATGCCGTGTTCCCCGCATGTGCGGGGGTGATCCTAGTACACCATCTTTTTCATTGGAAGGATAATTGTGTTCCCCGCATGTGCGGGGGTGATCCGTTGTGTTAGTGTCAGGCGGTGTCGCCCAGGTGGTGTTCCCCGCATGTGCGGGGGTGATCCGCAGGTCGACACGACGATTCAGTGCGTTGTCTTGTGTTCCCCGCATGTGCGGGGGTGATCCGACGACAACCTGTTCACGCCGTTGTTCATCAAAGTGTTCCCCGCATGTGCGGGGGTGATCCTCCACGGCCAGATACCCGTTTTCGTCAGGCGCGGTGTTCCCCGCATGTGCGGGGGTGATCCCTCGTACATGCTAAGCGCTTCCACAACGTCCGCGTGTTCCCCGCATGTGCGGGGGTGATCCGGGCATGACCGTATCAACCGACCTAGCGTCGCAGTGTTCCCCGCATGTGCGGGGGTGATCCTACCGATGATTGCAATGCCCGTAGTTACAGGTTGTGTTCCCCGCATGTGCGGGGGTGATCCCTCAAAACACTTGAACTGAAAAACTTTCAGGCGGTGTTCCCCGCATGTGCGGGGGTGATCCTCACATCCCCTGCGTTATTGGCCCTGGCCCACGGTGTTCCCCGCATGTGCGGGGGTGATCCTAGGCGGCATTAAGGTGGGAGCGCACAACCGATGTGTTCCCCGCATGTGCGGGGGTGATCCCATGAACCAGCTCACCGAGATCAAACAGGGAATGTGTTCCCCGCATGTGCGGGGGTGATCCTCCACCGACGTGTCTTATAACGCCTATGCCGGCGTGTTCCCCGCATGTGCGGGGGTGATCCGGATCCAAAGACCTTGTCCCGAGAAAGAAACGAGTGTTCCCCGCATGTGCGGGGGTGATCCGTCTCCCCCTCGGGCTTTGTGAACTGGCCGTCGGTGTTCCCCGCATGTGCGGGGGTGATCCTAAGCACGAAAGAGAAAGGGGCAATCTATGAAAGTGTTCCCCGCATGTGCGGGGGTGATCCTGGGAGATCACCACAAAAGAAATCGCGATCCAAGTGTTCCCCGCATGTGCGGGGGTGATCCTGATTACGGAATAGAAAACTACGATATCCACGAGTGTTCCCCGCATGTGCGGGGGTGATCCTAGCAGACAACACGCCTGATTCGTATTCTTGGAGTGTTCCCCGCATGTGCGGGGGTGATCCTTAAAATCGCTCATTAAAATCGGCAAGGCCGAGGTGTTCCCCGCATGTGCGGGGGTGATCCTGGCTCAACAGCTCGGCCGATGATGGCGAGTGGGTGTTCCCCGCATGTGCGGGGGTGATCCTTGCCCTTGCGTCACCGCGGGGATCGTGTCCGAGTGTTCCCCGCATGTGCGGGGGTGATCCTTGCCCTTGCGTCACCGCGGGGATCGTGTCCGAGTGTTCCCCGCATGTGCGGGGGTGATCCACGCCTGTCACGATCTATATGACTATAAATCGCGTGTTCCCCGCATGTGCGGGGG
>LSQX01074898.1_pt3 | contig 16237 bp, 15 predicted proteins | sample 654561 | NCBI WGS metagenome assembly LSQX01 (sample SAMN04489861, study PRJNA283612) | anaerobic digester metagenome | isolation source: 4 biogas reactors fed with cattle manure at either 37C or 55C with and... | place: Denmark: Kongens Lyngby | collected 2014 | reverse complement strand
CGACCAGCCCCTTCAGTGGGGGATTGTACCCCCACTGAAGCAGAAATCGGTTTATCCCCCGCCACGCGTTTTTTAGCCCAAAGGGCAAAAAATACGCTTTGATGCAGGGGTCTTAGGAGCATTTGATAAAAACGATCACCTGTTTCGTGCGATGAAGGTTGGTCTCGGGATTTTATCAGGTTTGTTTTGCCATTTTACACGAATATGTTATACTGAAAAGTAAATGGAGGAGCAGGGCTGTTCAAGTTTCTCCCGGATAAATCCGATATTTTTACTGGAATCTGGATTTTTGCACATGCATTTCAGGTTTTGTGTTGAAACAAGGGTTTATGACCGTATCGTTCTATGGTAACTATTTACACAGGAACCTGTCCCCACTGTAAATTCAGGGGATCCTGCGTACCGGGGCTGCTGTTACCTGCAGCATCGGCCGGTGGATACTTTAGGCACAAAAGACAGGAGTGATCAAATTGGTCGGCAAGAATAAGATTGTTGTAAAAATTGCAGGGAATGAGTACAACCTGTGCGGTGGTGAACCAGTTGAATACATGCAGAGGGTTGCCTTGTATGTCGACAGAAAAACCATGGAAATCATGCGAGCCAATCATACACTCAGCACCTCCATGGCTTCTGTTTTAACCGCCATCAACGTCACCGATGAAATGTTCAAGCGTACCGAGCAAAATGAAACGCTTCAGAAAGAATTGGAACAGGACAGGAAAGTGCTTGCAGAGCTGAAACAGGAAAAGCTTCTTTTAACCCAGCAGGTTCAAAAGGCCAACGAAGAAAACAAGCATCTGCTGTTAGAGCTTACCCGCAGAGAGGCCGAGCTTGCAGAGGTCCGCAATACCCTGGCCAGGGCAACCGGGGACAATCCACCAAAACCAAGGCTACATAATATCAAATAGGAATTGAGAATAAGCTGGAGGAATGAGTATGGAAAATACTGTAACATGGGGAGAGCTGATCAAAATTGTTCTTTTCCTCTTGGGCGCTGGTGCTTTGTTTTACCTCATCCTGGCCATGGCAAACCTGGTGGGGATCTTAAAGAATGTAAACAAAATGCTGACGAAAAACCGTGCCAGTATTGACAGCACCCTTGAGAAACTGCCCGAGATCACTGAAAATGTTGCCAAGGTTACAGATATTGTCAAAGATGAAATGGAAGGCATCCAAAAGGTCATGGGCAATATCGGAAAGATCTCCGATACCGCCAAGGACGCAGCAGAAATGATCAAGAAAGACATTGTGGTCAAGGCGAAAAACCTTTTGGATGTGATCGACTGGATCAGAAATGTATTTCAGGATAAAAACAAACGAAAAAAGGAAATAGTATATAAGTACAAATATAAACCGGTTTCAGAAACCGTTGAAGAGGAAGTCACCTCCTCCGGCCGCAGCAACGAAAGCCAGAAAGAGGATGAGGCCGGAAGTAAAAAAGAAAACGAACAGGATAATACTAACGGAGAATAGAGGATGAAGCATAAACCTGTAGAGCTGCTGGCACCGGCTGGAAGCCCCCAGGCATACAAGGCTGCGGCTTTTGCCGGGGCAGATGCCGTTTATTTGGGGGCGAAGGCATTCAATGCCCGTGCACAGGCACAGAATTTCGACAGCGAAGCGTTGATGAAAGTCATAGAGGATGCCCATGTCCGGGGCATAAAGGTATATCTCGTATTAAATACCCTCGTGAAGGACAATGAAATTCAGGAAGCCGCAGCGTTGGCTTCTTTTGCTTATCGGGAGGGAATTGACGGGGTTATTGTTCAGGATCCTGGACTGGCCCGGCTGCTGCGAGAAATCGCACCAGCTCTGCCCCTCCATGCCTCCACCCAGATGACCCTTCATAACACAGATGGTGTGAAGGCCGCACAAAAGCTTGGGCTGCAGCGGGTTATTCTGTCTCGTGAGCTGACGCTGCAAGAGATTAAAGCAATATCCCAAGCCACCGATATGGAGCTGGAGGTGTTTGTTCACGGGGCACTCTGTATTTCACGCTCGGGGCAATGCCTGTTGTCAAGCTTCATCGGAGGCAGAAGCGGCAACCGTGGGCGCTGCGCCCAGCCCTGCAGGCTTCCATGGACCAATGGCTATCCGGGCACCTGTGGAGAATATCTGATGAGCCCCAGAGACTTGATGACCCTTGAATTGCTGCCCGAGCTGATCGCTTCGGGGGTGAAATCACTGAAAATTGAAGGACGGCTGAAGTCCCCTGAATATGTGGCGGCAACGGTGATGGTATACCGAAAATATTTGGATCTGGCATTGACCAATCCATCCGAATATAAAACAGACCCCGCGGATGTCCGCATGCTGGAGAGCGTATTTAACCGCGGAGGTTTTACAAAGGGTTATCTTAAAGGCGTTAATTTTCAGGAACTGATGAGCACCGAGCACCCAAAGCATTGGGGAATACATGTGGGCACGGTAGAGCGCACAGAGGGAAACACGCGCTCCAGGTTTGGCGTACGGGACGATGACAGGCTTGTAAAAATAAAATTCACCCATGAGACCCATATGGGGGATGGCCTTGAAATATGGGATGCGAAAAAGGGCAATCCATCTACCATCGTTAGTGTGATGCTGCATAATTATTCCCATGTAAAAACCGCCCAGCCGGGAGATACTCTTCTGGTTGGAAATTTCAAAGCGGATCCTGCTGCGGGAAGCGCTGTATACAAAACCTATGATAAAGAACTGATGGATCACCTTTCCAGCCTCAAAGACACGCCAAGGGTTGCAATAACAGGATGTTTTCACCTGTTTGCCGGTGAAAAGCCCATTCTTCAAGTTTCGGATGAGGATGGGAATACGGCAGCAGCAGAATCACAGGAACCTGCACAGCAAGCCACAGAGAAACCTCTCACCGCGGAGCGGGTATCCGCTCAGCTGAAAAAAACAGGAGATACGCCATTTTTCTTTCATCTGCTTGAAGTAAAAACCGATAACAGATCCTACATTCCGATCTCCGTCATCAACGATCTGCGCAGACGAGCCCTTGACATTCTGCTGGAACATCGAAAAACCGCTACTAAAAGAGAGGTTTTGACACAGACCGAACCCGATTTTCCATATTTCCCAGGAAATATTCCAAGCATGACGAAGAAAAGAGAAATAAGCCTCTATTTCTTTCAAATACCCGAAGCTTTTACCTGGGAAGGGCTTCAAGTGCACAGGGTCTATCTGCCGTTATCCGAAGGTGAATGTTTCGAGTCAGCCAAACAAGCCGGGCTTGAGGGATATGCCATCATACCGTCGGTTTTAACAGACAAACAGCTGCAGTGGGCTGTAAACAGGGTAGCTTCGATTCGGGAAAAGCTTGACGGCGTCTTGGTGGGAAACCCCGGAATGTTGCATCGCATGCATGAGAACTTCCCCGGGCTGCCGGTTGCATTGGATTTTCGGATGAATTTGTTCAATTCATGGGCAATAGAAGCTTTCAGGGAATATGAGCCTGTTAGCGCTACGCTGTCAGTGGAAATGAACCTGGAGGCTGTTTCAAAAATCAAATCTCCGAGTATTCCGCTGGAAGCCTGTGTATATGGGGAAATCCCGGTGATGACGCTGGAATATTGTCCTGCAAGTAATCAGGGCACATGTACCCGAAAATGCGGTTCCTGCGACCGAAACCGGGGGGCTTTAACCGACAGGACGAGCAAACGTTTCCTATATGAAACCGATCCATTCCTTCAAAGGACAACACTGTACAACACCAGCAGACTGATGCTTACTGATGTAAAACCGCTAAGCGGGACCGATGTTTCTGTTCTGCGCGTCGGGATCATGCATGAAAGCAACGGTGATGTTCACGAGCTTTGCCGGTTTTATCATGCGCAATGGATTGACGGGAAAGAGAATGTTGAATTGTCTGCAGGGCTTTCGAATAGACTAAAGGGAGAAAGCCTTACCCGGGGTCACTACTTCAGAGGAGTGGAGTAATACCGTGTTTTTCCCGGCTGGCAGTGGACAACAGAAAGCCCCACGCCTCATAACCGGGCTTTAGGGGGTAATTCGCAGCCCCATCCGTGCATAACCGGGCTTCAGCGGATCAAGTATAAGCATTAAGGTATCCGGGAAGCTCCATGCGCTGCCATCCTGCCTTAATTCGTTTTGGCTGAAAACTGAAAGTAACGTGGTGGTGTGTGGTTATTGTGAGCGTTAATAATAGGGGTATTGTTTTGGAATAATACCCGAAAAACAACAGAAGGCTTCATTATCATCAAATGTGGAGGGGAATATGAAAGAGGTTGAAGTTGCCATTGAAGTATGCAGGGCGGATGTGGTCGTCCCAAAATATCAGAACCTGTGGGATGCTGGCATGGATGTATGCGCGGCAGAAGAGGTTCAGATCGGTGCCGGTGAAACTGTGCTCATTCCTACCGGATTAAAGTTTGCGATCCCTGAGGGCTATGAAATCCAGGTCCGGCCCCGAAGCGGAGTTTCACTGCGGACACCGCTGCGCATATCGAATTCACCGGGTACCATCGACAGCGGCTATCGCAACGAACTGGGGATACTTATTACCAATACCTCGGATTTGTGCTCGTGCACGAGCACCGAATGTTTTACATTGAACTCAAAGGATAATAAAGTCGGAACCTATCAAATCTTTAAGGGCGACAGAATTGCTCAGTTGGTTTTACAGGAAGTGCCGAGGATGAAGTTCAGAGTTGTCCAATCCGTTGCCGACATCGGACAGGATCGGGGCGGTGGGTTTGGATCTACAGGTGTATAGGAAGGATTGGCGGATATGGTGAATACGGAAAGAATCACTCAAACCTTTTGTGATCTGGTTCGGATTGACAGCATTGGCGGGAAGGAACGCCAGATGGCTGACACGATTCGGCAAAAGCTTACAGCACTGGGGTATTCCTCAACAGAAGATAATGCGGGCGACACCATCGGCGGAAATGCCGGGAATGTCATTGTTAAAATACCAGGAAACAATCAAGCGGCTCCGCTTCTGTTCATGGCCCATATGGATACTGTGGAGCCCGGGCGCGGGAAGGTGCCCATCATCGAGGGGGATCTTATCAAAAGTGACGGAACAACGGTCCTTGGAGGGGATGATTTGGCAGGCGTGGCCTGTATTCTCGAGGCTATTAACGTGCTGAAGGAAGAGAGTATTTCCCATGGAGACATTTATGCCGTGTTTACCATCGCCGAGGAAGGCGGGCTGTTTGGTGCGAGAACACTTGATATTTCAGTTATCCCGGCCAAATATGCCTACATCCTTGATGATGAAGGGCCTATTGGCACAGCGGCGATAAAAGCCCCCAGCTATAACCGCTTGCGTTTTATTGTGAAAGGAAGAGCCGCTCACGCAGGGCTTTGCCCTGAAGACGGGATCAATGCCATTCGGGTTGCTGCGGCAGCCATTGCCGAACTTCCATTTATGGGAAGAATCGACGCCGGCAGCACCTGCAATATCGGGATGATTCAAGGCGGCCGAGCAAGAAATATTGTACCGGATCAGGTGATCGTTGACGGTGAGGTCAGAAGCCTCGAAAATGAAAAGCTTTCTTCTTTAACCCTGCAATTGACGGATTCCTTCAAAAAAACCGTTGAACGCGAGGGGGGTACAGTGGATATTGAAGTTGAAAATACCTATGGAGGGTACTCCGTTGCAGAAGATCACGGTATTATCCAGCTGATGAAAAAAGCCGCATCCAGGCTGGATATTCCGGTGAATCTGCACGCCACGGGCGGCGGAAGCGACACGAATGTCATCAACGGCAAGGGAATACCAGCCGTCGATATCAGTGTGGGGATGAGCAACGTTCACAGCACCTCCGAGCAGATCGCCATTTCCGATATGGTGAAGGCCGCCCGGTTGATGGTTGAGATCATCCGCGTACATGCGGAAGATGTATCTTGCGGATAACCAGATGATGGTCAGCCGCTGTTTGTCAGGAATCCTTGTCAAAACAGTTATTCAAATCATCGAACAGGTGGCTTAAGCTGTCTTTGTTATGAATGATCCGCACCGCATCCGCAAAAAGACGTGCGACCGAAACCACGGTGACCTTTGGGTGATGGAAGGCCTTTGGGTTTTCAACAGTGTCGGTGATGATCAGCTCTTCAATTACGCTTTCCTCAAGGGCCTTCAAGCCCTTGTCGTCAAGCAGCGCGTGGGATACACAGGCGTATATTTTTTTGGCACCGTGCTTTTTCAGCATACGCGCGGTATCGATCAAGGTGCCGCAGGTGATTGTGAAGTCATCTACAATCACAGCGTTCCTGTCATTCACATCCCCGATAATTTCAAGAACCTTCGCTTGTTCATCATGGCACAGGCGTGTTTTATCTCCAATGGCTACCGGTGCCTTTAACAGGTTCGCATAATTTCTTGCGTTCTTGGCAAATCCTGCGTCTGGGGATACCACGACCAGATCCTCGATTTGCTTTGACTGGATGTATTTGCACAGGGTGGACATGCCATACAAATGGTCCACCGGTTTTTTAAAGAACCCCTGAATCTGCGGGCTATGCAGATCCATCGTGATAATCCGGTCAACACCGGTAACCTCCAGGCAGTCAGCGCATACCCTGGCACGAATGGAAACCCTTGGTTCATCCTTTTTATCCCCTTTGGCATAGCTGAAATAAGGAATAATGGCAGTAACCGAGGAGGCACTTGCCCGTTTGAAGGCATCAATCAAAAAGAGCAGCTCCATAAAATCATTGTTGGGATCCAACCCAATGGTCTGAACAATATATACATCCTTGTCCCGCACCTTTTCCAGAATTTTAACAAAAATATTTCCTTCAGAAAACGTGATGGTCTGGGATTGGCCAACCTCGGTACCCAGATATTTGCACATTTTATTTGCAAAGTTCACGCTGGCAGTTCCGGTAAAGATTTTAATACTGGTTTCTTCCATGTGAAAGACTCCTTTCGTCTCAGTTCTTCAAACATGTTTATTCAACGAGGCTGGAGGCATGCTCACCACATGATTAAGGAAATCGGTACCTGCTACCTGAATCGATGGAGAACATCACCCCTCGTTATATTCATATGATTGGAGGAAAATTATGCAACTGATTTTAACAATTTGTATGAAAGAGATAAGCAGCAGCTCAGGACTGATGGGCAAAAAGAACAGCTCTGCTGACATACAGTTTTTTGCTACCTCCAGATATATTATACCACATGGTTTGGAATTGAATCACAAGCCGACAAATATCGCCAGGAGGTTTAAACGACAAAAACCCCCGCTTCATAAAAAACGGGGGGTTCAATAAAACGAAAGTAGAATTTATTGATAACCATACAGCTCGAGAAGCCTGTCCAGCTCACGGGTATTCTCAGCCATTCCACGGCTTTTCAGTTCTTTGACCATGGATGCAATGAAGCTGTCTATCCAGCCGGAGCTGGCCAGCTTATGACAGCATGCCGTGAGGGAAGGGCTCCACAGGTTCCTGCTGCGACAAAAATGCAGGTATTTCCACAGAGTTTTTTCATCGGGAGTCGCATGGTTTTTTTGCAAATCGGAATAGGCCTTTAAAACCTTGCTTTGCTGCTGTTGCCGCATAAAGCAGGACAGCAGGAAACTGGCGTACTTACTGCTAAAACCGCCTTCGGGGATGCCCGAAAACATGACGGCAATATCCGGATCCTGAAGAATAGCGGGTTGCTCCTTTGACAGTGTTTGCAGTAAATCCCACCGGAGCTTATCTGTAATGCCCTCCATGCGGACACACAGATTATAAACTACACGAGCCCGTTCATCCTCCCGCCGTTTTCGTAAAAAAAACATTGCCAGGATAAGGTTGACGATGGGGTTGTCCCGCTCGTTATCAAACATTTTCTGCAATAGTCCATACCTTTCAGAGAACAGATAAAACGAACCTGAATTGCGCAGCTGACGGGAAAAGCGGCGGGTGCGATATATCTGGCTGGCGATCTTCTGAGCGCGGTATAGATAAACTTTCCTTGCGCTTATATCGTTTGCGTTTTTACGGTAATACCGACAAGCCGCCAATAGCTTGCCGTCAAAAAGAAGATATTCCAGCTTTCCCAGCTTGGCGGGAACATAAGACGAATCGAGTTTCAGTGCGCGTGCAAACATTCTTTCCGCCAAAGCAGGCTTTCCGGACAGCATGTATTGCACTCCCAATCCGTAGTAACCAAACGGGCTTTCCGGTTTCCTGCGGATATAGTCCTGGAATTTGATGATGCGAAGTTCTAAACGCATTTTCTGATCCGCCATGGATACCACCTTTCCTGTGGGTTGAATTCATCCTGAGCCTATCCAGGCAATCGAACCGAACGAAATTATCCTTCTCCAGCAGATACTTCGTCCAAATATTCCTGGATAATCTTTTGTACATGGGAATCCTTGATGGTGATTGATATCTGAATGCGGCGGTTTTTCGCCATGGCCGCCTCGCTCGTTCCCTGGTCAATGGGTCGGAACTCCGAGAACCCGGTTGCAGCGAAGTAAGCCCCATATTTGTATTCCAGGGACGGATTCTTTTCCATCATGGTGTTGATGACGGCATAGGCTCTCTGACAGGAGAGGTTATAGTTATCCTGGAAATCCCCGTCTATATCCGCGTGTCCCTCAATATTGATCGCATCGATATATTCACGGATGGAGGCATCATCGAGTATCTTTTCAAACGCTACCGCAAAACGGCTTAATAACGCCTGTCCCTCGAAAGAAATATCGGATTTCTTTTTTGCGAACAGCAGGCTGTTGTTGATGACCAGGTTTGCGTTGTTATCAATAGCAACAAGCGGTTCCCCGCTTGGTGTGGTGGAAGTTCCGATCTCATCCTCGATGGACGCCTTTACCTGCTGCAGAATATTCACCCGAAGCACCGAGATGTTTTGCAGCTTGGCCCGAAGTGTTGCCAGCTCCTGATTGCTGTTGGCGATGATCTTTTCCTGTTCCGACAGCTTTTCAAGAGAAATCGTCAGCTCCTGCTTTCCCTGTTCTACTTCTGCCTGCAGCTTTTCGGCTTCGTTTTGCATTATCCGGATGGCATCTTCCTTTTTAGATATCTCCAGGTTTTTTAGATTCAGTTCATCTCCGGCTTTTTTCAGGTGGTCTTCCGTGGATGCCAGCTCGGCCTTTTTTTGTTCCAGTGACTGATTCCAATGCGCAGAGGAGATGATTTGCTGGAAATATGCCAAAAAAATCATAAAAAACAATACCAGAACGATGGTGGACATCACGTCGGTAAAGGAAGGCCAGAAATGAGCTGGCTCTTCTTGTTTTCTAAAATTTCTGTTTCGGCTTTTCATATTTGTCAACCTCCCGTTTTCCGGGTCTGATCCCCGCCGTTTCTTATGTGCAGAAATGGCATGCCCCTAATTTCCCGTTTTGTCCTTCAGCTCGGGCTGCTGCCGGTCAAATTTTGAGGTTGCCACCTCATTGTAGGTTAAGACCTGATCCGGAAGGGAAGCGATGGTTTTGGCAAAGTGGTTCTGGTTTTCCCGGAATTGATCCAGCAGCTGCAGAATGCCTTTGTAGCTTTCTTCCAGCTGCGTCTTGATCTTCAGGTTCATTTCCTCACTGTTTTTTACCATAGCTTCAGAAAAAGACAGAGCAGCCTTCTGGCCCAACCCGGATACTTCAGCACTCAGCTTCGTCATCAGGTTTGTGAAATTCTGCTGGTAAATATCCAGATCTCTTGAGTATTGCTGCATATTGACATTCAAAGAGCCGGCCAGCTTCTGAACTACCAGTACGGTGGAGGATACCTCGCCAACAAGCTGGCTGATGTCACTCACCAGCTGATGGTTGTAAGAGGTCATTTGATCGGCGGCCTCGCGGATATTGCTTGAGAACCCTTCAATACTGCGGTAGTTTTCCACCACAATATTGGATGCCTGGGTCAGTGACTCGGTAACCTTGATGAAATTCACATCCATCCGCTCAATATTGTTGCGCATGTTCATGTTGAATTCATTCAAGTCCTTCATTCCAAACGCGAAATTGGCCAGGGACTTGTCAAATTTCTCAACAGTGGCATCCAGGGTTTGGCTGGATACATTCACGTCCATGACGACATTGGTCAGCTTTTCCCCAAAATTCTCAACGGTTTTCTGAAGGGATTGCTGAATCTTTTCCCCAAACTCTGTAAAGGTAGTGCGCAGGATGTTATTCATCATCGTGTATTCGGTTTCCTTGTCCTGGGATACCACTACCGCAACGGAGTTATCCAGATACTCTTCGATATGGATCATCAGGTTTTCACGCACTTCCTGCGCATTGACGATGGTCATCAGGATGGTGAGGATGATGGAACACCCTACACCCACAAGGCTTGTGGTGAAGGCGACGGACATGCCCTGCAGGGAGGAGATCAGACGCTGTAAAAGCTCTTCAATTCCCGCGTTTTGAATCAATTCGATCATATCCATGTTTTTAAAGATGCCGGCCAGTTCGCCGACAGCCGCGGTGAGGCCCACAAAGGTTCCAAAAAGGCCCAGGGTGATCATCAGCGTATTGGTGTTCTTGATAAAGCGCTCTCCGAGAGCCAGACCACGCAGGCGCAGATTGAAATTCTTTTCGATAATGGCCTGGGTATTCACCTCGCTATAGCTGCCCTGCGCAGTGCTTTTATAATCTTCAACAATCTTATTCAGAATATCGCAATGAAAGGCTCCTTCTTTTTTACGGTGCCAGTTTAGCAAGTCGTCCAGGATGACGGCGTATTTCTTTCGTATAACCAGGTTTGCGATAAAAGAAATGATAAAAATAATGAAAGTGGTCAGGATGATGGCCATCCCAAAGCCTTGTACCTGTTCATAAAGGTTTTTTAATGTTTCTATCAATCCAGCTCACACCTTTCCGGAAGGATCATTTTACAGGCTTGTACACTCTCTGAGCGATTCCCTGCGTATAATCCCAGTATAGCATAATTCGCAGTGCTGCAAATTACAAATGGATGAAGCTTTACACGACTGTAAACCTTCTGCTCCGGCAGCCCGGGGTCTCTGGGCCGAGGCTCGTCCGCCGGTGACCATTTAAAAGATGCACAGCTTGTTAGACCTGGAATCCGTTCAAAAAGTTCCTGAATAATAATTATGCAATTATTTACTCATATACCCTTGTGGCAGGGACGATAACATCATTATGAGCAAACGCCCTGGGTTATTCCTCTTTTCCCGATAGATTTCCGGCAATGGGGATGCTGTATTTTGAAAAAGAATATGATAGAATATGACGATAAGGAGAACACATGATGATAACTAATTTTGTATTTGATTTGGGTCAGGTTTTATTAAGCTTTAACCCCAGGGAATATCTGGAGAAGAGATATACCAAGCCAATTCACAGGGAACTTCTGTTTCAGGCGGTTTTTGGCAGCCAAAGCTGGCTGGATTTAGACAAGGGGATGATTGATGAACAGGAAGCCTTTCATCAAATGTCCGATGGATTACCTTCGCTTTGTGAAGACATACAGTATCTTTTGGATCACTGGGACGAAATGCTCATTCCGATTGAAGGAACGATTGCGCTGTTACATCGGTTGAAAGAGCAAAATTACCGCCTGTTCATGATATCCAATTTCCATCGGCGCGCGTACGACAGAGTGCGCCGTCAGCATACCTTCTTCGAAATGTTTGACGGGATCCTGATTTCCTCCCATGTAAAGCTTTTGAAACCGGATTCCGCCATCTATGAAAGGCTGCTTGCGGATTATTCGTTAACCGCCGAAACATGCCTGTTTATCGATGATACCCCAGCCAATGTGGCAGGTGCCCAAAGCGCGGGAATTGCCGGACTGGTTTTTCACGATGCGCCAACCCTTGAAAAGGACTTGTGCGCCATGGGTATTCTAAAGCTTTAGCGGTTGTTGCATATTCATCAGAAGTTGGTATAATAAGAGTAATTCGGGTTAAAAGGGACATGGCGTCATAGGCTGCGAATGAATATGTCAGCTATAACACCTGCTGTTTACCGATGAAACCCGGATGTTAACAGGCCAGGCATGCTGTCTGTCCATTCAACCTGGCTTGTCGGGCAGACATAATCTACTATTGGGAGCGATACCTATGTCATTAAAAACAATAGACGAAATCAATGAAAAGATCAGTGAAGGAAAAGCCGTGGTGGTGACCGCCGAAGAGATGATCGACATCGTGCGGGAAAACGGCCCGAAGAAAGCCGCCAGGATGGTGGATGTGGTCACAACGGGCACCTTCAGCCCCATGTGCTCCAGCGGAGCCTTCATCAATTTTGGCCACTCAACCCCGGCCATTCGCATGACCAGGGTATGGCTGAACGATGTCATGGTTTATGCGGGTATTGCCGCTGTTGACGCATATATCGGGGCCACCGAGCTTTCCGAAAGCCAGGGCATGGCTTACGGCGGAGCTCATGTAATTCAGGACTTTATTGAAGGCAGGGATATCCGGCTGCGTGCTGAAAGCTATGGAACCGATTGTTACCCCCGAAAGAGCATTACCACCACCATCAATAAAAACAATGTGAACCAGGCCATCATGTTCAACCCCCGTAACTGCTACCAGAATTATCCCGCCGGCACCAATTCCACCGACAGAACAATCTATACATACATGGGCACGCTTTTGCCGCAGTTCGGAAATGTTACCTATTGTACTTCGGGGCAGCTCAGCCCGCTGCTGAATGATCCTCAGTACCGCACTGTGGGAATCGGAACAAGGGTGTTTATCGGCGGAGCCCAGGGGTATGTGGCCTTTGAGGGTACACAGCACGACCCTGGCCAGGAGAGGCTGCCCAATGGCACACCGGTTAATCTGGCCGGAACCCTTGCCTTGATCGGGGACATGAAAAAGATGTCGGCAAAATACATCCGTGCGGCGATCTATGAAAAGTATGGCACCACGTTGTTTGTGGGTGTGGGCATTCCCATTCCGGTTCTCGATGAAGATATGGCGATGAAAACCGGCGTAGCCGACGCCGATATTTATACCACGATTGTTGATAAAAGCGGGCAAACCTCTTTTTCACAGCGGGTTTCTTATCAGGAATTGCGCAGCGGCTCGGTTACAATCAATGGCCGGAAGGTTCCGACGGCTCCCCTTTCAAGCATGAAAAAAGCCAGAGAGATTGCGCAGGAGCTCAAAGCCCAGGTTCAAAAGGGTGAATTTCTGCTGACGAAGCCCGCAGAATTACTGCCGAACCATCAACAACGTCTTAACAAGCTGGATATAAGGGGGGATTGAAATGACCATCAAAGTAAATCTGATCTTTCCGCCAACCATGGTGACTTTCCCCTTAATGACTTTGCTGGTACGTCAATACGAGCTGGAGGTCAATATTCTTCACGCGGATATCCGCCTGAACAAAACAGGGAAGCTCATTGTCGAACTGACGGGTGAAAAGAAGAATATAGATCAAGCTTTGCAGTATATCGAGAAACAGGGGATCACTTGCCATGTTTTTAACGGAACGCTGACATGGGAAGAGGAAAATTGCGTTCATTGCGGCGCATGCACCTCGGTATGTCCATCCAGAGCGCTGACCATCAGCGCCCCTGATTTTACTCTGGCCTATGACAAGGAAAAATGTCTCATCTGCGGTCTATGCGTCAAGGCGTGTCCACTAAGAATATTGCACCTGGCACAGCGGGAACCTGAGGCATAACGGAGCGTTTATGAGCAAGAGCGAAGAACCCAGAAACTACCGCAGGGTTTTTAAAGCCGAGGATCTGACCTATTTTACCGTGAAGGTAAAACAGACGGATTTGTGCATCGGTGCTATGGTCAATCTTAAAAACCAGGCGGAGCAAAGCATCAAAAAATACCGGCAGCAGGTGGAGGAGTATATCCGCAGGCAGCCGGTTTTTTTGCACAGTCTTGTGCCGGTGGAGCCCCTTGAGAATGCACCGGAAATTGTCTGTCATATGTGCAGGGCTTCGCAGGCTGCTGGCGTCGGTCCAATGGCTGCCATAGCAGGTGCTGTTAGCATGTATGTTTCTGATGATCTGAAGCCACTTTCGGGGGAACTGGTGATTGAGAACGGAGGAGACCTCTATCTGGCCGGTACAAGGCAACGGGTAGTGGGAATTTTCGCGGGGAACTCGCCCTTATCCAATAAAATCGGGCTGGAACTGCATCCGGAACAGCTTCCCATATCCGTATGCACTTCTTCAGGCACTGTGGGGCATTCCCTCAGCTTCGGCCTTGCAGATGCAGCGGTGATCCTTTCGAAAGACGCCTGCCTGGCGGATGCGACGGCCACGGCGATTGGAAACGTTGTTCAGACGGCTGCGGACATCGAACCGGCTTTGAAAAAGGCGCAGACAATAAAGGGGATCTCAGGCGCGTTGATCATCGTGGGAGAAAGCATGGGTGCCTGGGGCTCGGTGAAGCTGGTGAAGCTTTAAGAGGGGATGTAAGCGCCGCATTGAATCTCTATTTTCACAAAAGTCGGACTTTAAAGCCGGACAGGTGAAAAACAGGGGGGAGTTCATGATTATTATCACACAGGCCGTCAGTGCGGCAATTGCCGCGGCAATACTGGCCTACCTTGCAGCTAACGGAAGAAGGAACCGCTCCACCTTCAGCTATATGCTCTGCGTGTTCCTGTTGATGCTGTGGCATATCGCAGAAATTGGTGTTTTCCTGGCAAAGGACTCCGTGCAGGAAATGATTGCCTTGAAGATAAAGTTTTTACCTGTGGTCTACATTGGGGCAAGCTGGCTGTATTTCTGTCTTAGCACGGTGCATTCCAGGCTGGTGGATAATAAAGGGTTCATATGGATGCTGTTCACATTTCCGGCGATTTGTTACATGTTTATGGTGACCAATGAATTCCATCATCTTTTCTTCAGGGAAGTTATTTTTAAGACAAAAGTCTTCAGAGGGCCTGTATTCTGGGTGCATACAGCCGAATCGTACATCTGCATTCTGTTTGGTACTTATTATCTGTTTACCAATATGAAAAAGAAGCTGGGTAAAAACTCCAGGGAACGCAACTGGCTTTTGATGGCTGTTCTGCTTCCGATGGCGGCCAATGCCCTCATGCTTATCAACGTTTTTCCCAACAGGGGGTTGGATATTACTTCCCATGTGATGCTTTTTACCATGATTTTCTTCGGGGTGGCCGTGTATCAAAAAAGGTTTTTGAACCTGATCCCCGTCGCTGCCAGAGATTTTATTGAAAATACAGCTATGGGCTTGATCATTATTGATCATGAAGAGTTGGTGGTGGGAATGAACGAAGCAATCTCCCACATCATACCGGATATGCAGTTAAAGATTTATGATCCTGTGGAAAAAATTATCGATTACTTTCAGAAGACCAGTGCCTCAGAAATGGATCTGGAAATGGTTGAGGCTATAAGAGGCACTGGATTGAAGCCGATAACGGGCTATCTGAAACTGAACGAAATGGATCTCTACATTGAGGCAAGAGTGTTGACTGGCTTTAAACAAGCCCCCAATGGACGTATGATCATCGTAAAGGATCGCAGCGAAGAGCAGCAACTGCTCGATGAAATCAACATGAAGAATCTTTTGCTGACAAAAGCCAATGAAAGGCTTACGCTGTCCAACAGTATGCTGACAGAAGCCAACCAAAGGCTGGAGGAATTATCAGCTACCATCGAGGAACTGACAATTTCCAGAGAGAGAAACCGATTGGGCAGGGAAGTGCATGATACCGTTGGGCATACCCTGACACTGTTGGTTGCTTTGGCTGAGAATATGAAGTTGCAGCTGAATGAGAACCAGGAAGAGATCGCAAATACGCTGGATAAAAGTATATCCCTGTCACGGCAGGCTTTAAATGATATTCGAAGCTGTCTGAGTGGAATCTACAATGAATCTTTTAATTCGGGAGGGCTTTCCGAGTGGATGAATTATTTGGTGAAAACCAATGATACCTCGGGAACCCATGTGCAGTACACTATTTCGGGAGATCTGCCCGAGCTTGACGCCTCCAGAGTGATGGCCATATATCGCATATGCCAGGAATCCATTACCAATGCTATACGACATGGACAAGCCCGAATGGTGAGCATTATTATCAAATGCCTGCAGCATTCGCTCAGGCTTTACATCTTCGATGACGGGAAGGGCTGCGTAGAAATTGTCAAAGGATATGGTCTGACCGGCATGGAACAAAGGGTTTTAAAACTTGGCGGAAGCATCAGCTTCGGTTCAGATGGAGAGCAAGGCTTCAACATCATAGCAGAGCTTCCGCTGCCGGCATAATCCTGTTAACCCTGTAGTAATGATTCTGCGGGCACAGCGGGATAGGTTTCATCAAATGCTCCTAAGACCCCTGCC
>LSQX01002202.1_pt1 | contig 16237 bp, 9 predicted proteins | sample 654561 | NCBI WGS metagenome assembly LSQX01 (sample SAMN04489861, study PRJNA283612) | anaerobic digester metagenome | isolation source: 4 biogas reactors fed with cattle manure at either 37C or 55C with and... | place: Denmark: Kongens Lyngby | collected 2014 | reverse complement strand
TACCCGCGGGAGCTGGTCGACTCCCTCGCCGAGGAGAACGAGCGCCTGGGCCGTTCACTCCAAGCTTTGCTCCACGCCATTCGCCTGGACGATTTCGCCGCCGATTTCAAAATAGAAGCCGTGTACCTGCCCGACCTCGTTCGCAAAGTGGTCAACGACTACCGGCACGCCTTCATCGCCCACCGCGTGTTTCCCAGAGTGGAAGCGCCGGAGGAAGACGCCGTCAGCCGGGAACTGCTCACGGTGCGCAGCGACGCGAAATGGCTGCGCCTCGTCGTGGAACAGCTGATCAGCAACGCGATCAAGTATTCGGCGGGAGAAGGGCGAGAAGGCAGGGTGACGGTATCGTTCCGGCAAGAGGAGGGAAAGACGGTGCTGACGGTTTCGGACAACGGCATCGGCATTCCTCCGGAAGACTTGGGACGCATTTTCGACCCCTTCTTCACGGGATCTGCCGGCCGGAAGCACGCGACTTCAACGGGCCTCGGCCTCTACCTCGCCCGGGAAGCTTGCGATCGCCTCGGCCACACGATCACGGTCCGCTCCGCTCCGGGAGCAGGGACTCAGGTGGACATCGTCTTTCCCCGCGACACGTCCATCTTCGCCGGCATGCCTTCCTCCGTTACGGCCAAGTGACAAAAATGTAAGGTTGACCGGCCGATCTGTAAGCCCATTCGATGGTGCCGCCTTCCGGCCACGGATAAATTGGACTTAGAATGTGGTCAGGGAGGAACGTGCCATGACGGTTTTACAGGCCATCAGTCTGAGCAAAGTGTACGGCGGGCGCGGCAAAGTAGCCACCCGCGCGCTGAGCAACTTCTCTTTCAGCGTGGAGAAGGGCGAGTTCGTCGGCATCATGGGACCTTCGGGCAGCGGAAAGACGACTCTGCTCAATTTGCTCGCAACCATCGACAAGCCGACGTCGGGCACCGTGAAGATCGAAGGCGTAGACGTATCCCAGCTGCGCGGCAACAGGCTTGCCCAATTCCGGCGGCGGCGCCTCGGCTTCGTGTTTCAAGATTACAATCTGCTCGATACTTTGACGATCGGGGAGAACATCGCTTTACCCCTTGTGCTCGACCGCAAACCCTCTCGCACCATACGGGATCGGGTCGCGGCGGTGAGCGAGCGCCTCGGTATCGCCGGTGTTTTGGAGAAGTACCCCTACGAAGTTTCCGGCGGTCAGCAGCAGCGGGCGGCGGCGGCACGGGCAATCGTGCACGAGCCGGCCATCCTGCTTGCCGACGAGCCCACGGGCAACCTCGANNTCCAAAGCGGCCCGGGAACTCATGGAAACTCTCACCTTGCTCAACAACGTGGGCGGAGTGACGATCACCATGGTCACCCACGATCCGTTCGCGGCGAGCTATTGCGAGCGCATTTTGTTCATCCGCGACGGCGAGCTGTATAACGAGATCCACCGGGGAAGCAGTCGCCAGGTGTTTTTCCAGCAGATTCTGGACGTTCTGGCGGTCATTGGAGGTGACGTCCGTGAATTTGAGACGTCTCGCAATTAAGAACGTGTGGCAAAGCCGCGGGCGTTACCTCGCGTACCTGGCCAGTTCGGCGTTTACGGTGATGATCTACTTCTTGTACACGGCTTTGGCGCTGCATCCTTATTTCCAGGGGGACTACCGCGGTGCGCGCTACATCTCGGTGGCCGACAACACCGCGGCGATCATCATACCCATGTTCATGTTGGTGTTCTTGCTGTACTCCGGCGCGGCGTTTAACCGGTCGCGGGCCAAGGAGTTCGGCCTGCTCGCTCTATTGGGGCTGTCGCGGCGGCAGCTCGTGCGTATGATCCTCTGGGAGAACGTCATCATCGCGGCCACGGCGATCGCGCTGGGCCTGGGCGGCGGCCTCCTGTTTCTGAAGCTGTTCTTCATGGTGGTCAGCCTGCTGCTTGGTCTGTCCGAGGAGCTGCCCGTCTACGTCGCGGCACCGGTATGGTGGCGCACGGTCGGGGTTTTCGGCGCGATGTTCCTCGGCGTCTCCCTGCTGTCGCTGCGCACGGTGCTGCGCCTCAACGTGATCGAATTGGTGCGGGCCGGACGCAAGCCGAAAGAGACGCCCATCTTCTCTTGGTGGAAAGCGCTGCTCGGTATGGCATTGATCGTGCTCGGCTACGCGTGGGCCTGCCATCCCGATCCGAACGTCATCGTTCCCGGCGTGCTGCCCGTCACGCTGATGGTTTCGGTAGGCACGTACCTGCTCATGCGCGAGTCGCTTATTGCCATACTGAGCGGGCTGCGCAAGGCGCGGCGGCTATACCACCGTCCGGGACCGTTTCTCACCATCAGTTATTTAACGTTCAAGATCCAGGAGAATTACAGGATGCTCGCTTCCACGGCCGTGTTCGTCGCGATTATCTTGTCGGCCGTAGGCACCATCTTCTCCTTCTACATCGTATCGGAAGCCGATGCCCGTCTGTCGGCTCCCCACGCCGTGCAGCTCTTCATTCCGGACGGCGCGGAGGCGACATCAGAGATCGCCCTTGTACGCAGCACCCTGGCTGAACACGGGGTCCAGGAACTCGACTTCGTGCAGGTCCGGCTCCCTTTCGGCAAGATCGGCTCGCTGGAGGTCCTCGTCGCACCGTACTCGCTATATGAAAGCCTCTACCGGCCCGAAGGGGTTACCTTGCCACAGGGTGGGGACGACCAAGCAATCCGGGTCAATCCGTTCCGGCGTCCGGCAATCGATCCGGAGGAGGACAAACCGACACCGGTGGACCTACTTCTGGCGGATGATTCCATTCCCTTTACAGCCGTGACCGATCGCAGCGGTCGCCTGTTCAACGGGTTCCTCGGCGACGTGTTCGTGGTCAGCGACAGGCGGTTCGAAGAACTTGTCGCCGACTACCCGGATGTGGAATACGTGGAACTGGCCATCTGGACGGGCCCCGGTTGGCATAACTCCAAGGCCCGTGCCGCGGCGGCGGAGCTCACAGAACGGTTTCCCCGCAGCAGCCCCGTCAGCCTGACGACCACCTTGGAGACGTACCGGGCGCGGATCAGCGAGTACGGCCTGGCCCTGTTCCTCGTCGTCTTCACCTCGCTGGCCTTCTTTGCCGCAACGTGCAGCCTACTCTACTTCAGGCTGTTCACCGAAATCGACGAAGACCGCCGCTACTACACCCGCCTGCGCCAGCTCGGCCTGACCCGGGGCGAGCTGCGGGGCCTGTCGCGGGTCCAGGCCATGGTCATCTTCTTCATCCCGTTTCTCGTAGGGCTCGTGCATTCGACTTTCGCAATGAAAGCCCTCGGCACGTTGATGAGCCATTCGGTGCTGGTCTACGGCTGGCTCGTGGCCCTAGGCTACTTGGTCGTGCTCGTCGGGTACTTCCTCGTGACGTACGCTTTGTACTGGAAGACCTTGGGCGTCGGGCGCGACGAGATCACGATGCTCAGGACGGCCTAACCGCAGCGCCGGCCCGCCACCCGCTCCCTTTCAGCCAAGAGACTGGCTCTTGTCCCGGCACCTGTCCGCCAAGTCCGGCTCTACATACCCGAGCTGGACTTGGCGATGTACCATCGGCCGTCGATGCGCTCCAGCGTCCATTCGACGGACCATTCCGTCGCGACACGCTGCTGGAGGGCGGAGTTGTACTGGTCCTGTCCGCCCGTGAACCGTACGACGGCGATGTCGCCTTCCAGCGTGGCGGTCACGTCTTTGACGTAGACGTCGTAAATCTCCGTGATGTAGAAATACATCTGTTCCAACATTACCTTCAGCTCCGCCCGGCTCATGATGAACGATCCGGTGAAATCGGTCCAAGTGACAGGATCTTTGTGCATATTGGCCACGGCTTCGACGTCGCGCTCTTTGACCGCCTGGACATAGAGGTGCAAGAACGCTTCGATGCTTGGATCTAGTTCTTGCTGAGACGTTACGACGCTCGCTGAGACGTCCGTGGCGACACAGCCCCAGGCAAACGCTACGGCGACGCAAATCCCCAGGTAGCGATAGAGTCCGCGCAACCTCATATACCTCTTCCCTTCAGCCGGTAATTCTCACTCTTAACGTAACACAGCGAAGGGAAACCGCCAGACGACCGACTGTTGAGAGGTTGTCAAGTGACTGTCGTCTAATTATCCAAATAACCGAGGAATTCCGACGTGGCTTTCGGAATAATCTCGTCGGGGGGAACTTCAGACCGGGAGGTAGGCCGGCGCCGCGCACGCGTCGGTTGAACGACATGATGACCCATTCCCACAGTTGGGCCATGCGCCTGGCCGAGCGCAGAGCGAGGACCTTCGTCGGACGCGAGGCGGAGCTCCGTGTGCTGCGCGGCGTGCTCGAGCCGCGCGAGCTTGCGTTTCAAGTCATCGCCCTCGTGGGGCCGCCGGGCTGCGGAAAGACCACTTTGCTGCGTCTGCTGAGCACGGAATGCCACGAGGCGGGCGTTCCTCACGCGTTCATCGACGCCCGTGCCATACAGCCGTCGACGGATGCGCTGCTGCGGGCCTTGCGCGGGGCCCTGCACCTTTCCGAAGCGCGGCCGATTCCCGCCGCTTTGGCGAAACACACGCGCTTCATTTTGGTGATCGACAACTATGATGCGTTTTATCCCCTGCACGATTGGCTCTGCGAGAAGTTCTTTCCCCAGCTTCCGGCCAGTACAGCCGTGCTGCTCGGCAGCCGCAAGCCGCTGCCGGAACCGTGGCGCACCGATCCTGCCTGGCGCGAACTCGTGAAAGTGCTCGAACTAGGCAATCTGTCGGAAGAGGAGGCGCGCACCTACTTGCGCCTGCGGGCCGTGCCCCAGGAAGAGCACGAACGCCTCATCGCCTTCAGTCGGGGGCATCCCCTAGCCCTTTCCCTGGCGGTCGATCTGTACTTGCAGCGAGGCGGCGGACCCTTCGACCCGGATGCCGAACCTGGACTGATGCAGGCGCTCGTCCGCCGCTTCATGGGCGATCTTTCCGATCCCCCGCTGCGGGCTGCGCTGGAGGCCTGCGCCGTCGTGCGGGTGACGACCGAGGCCGTGCTCTCGGCGGTACTCGGCAAACCCGACGTGCGCGCCGAGTTCGATTGGCTGTGCAGCCTTTCGTTTGTCGACTTCTATTCGGTGGGCATTTACCCCCACGACTTAGTGCGGGACGTACTCCTCTTTGATATGAAGTGGCGCAACCCGGACCGCCTGGCCGAACTGCGCAGGCGTGCCCTCGAGTACTACGCCGGCAGACTGCAGCGCCCGGCGTCGTCCGACTTCGAAGATCTCATCGAAGATTACCTGTTCTTACACCGGGACCATGCCGTGTTTAGCCCGTTCCTGCGTGTAGGGAGCTCGGGAGCGATATTGCCAACGTGCGAGCCGGCCACGGCGGCCGACCACCGGCAGATGGTCGCCTTACTGCGCCGGTGGGAAGGCGACGAGTCCGCAAGACTACTTGCCCGCTGGCTGCAGGTACAGCCGTCGGGCGCCCAGGCCATTCGAGACGACTGCGGCAACGTCGCAGCCTTCATGTTCACGGCTGAGCTGGATGCATCACGCAAAGCCCATATAGGCGACGACCCCATCGCACACGCTATCTGGGAGTATCTGGAACGATGCGGCTTTCCGGCCGACGGGGGCGTAGCCACCCTTACCCGCTTCGTCGTCGTTGCCCAAAATTACCAGGAGCTATCGCCCGAGCTGGCAGCCTTTGCCGTCGCCGTGGTGCAACACTGCCTGACCGTTCCGGACTTGAAGTTCAGTTTCAACGTACTCGTCCATCCCGAGCGCTGGGAACCGCTCGCTGCAGCCACCGGCTTTTTTCCCCGCGTGAGCGAGCTAAACTTCGAAGTGGGTGGGCGGCCGGTCGGCGTTTTCATGCAGGATTGGCGCGCGGTACCGCCCGACGTGTGGCTGAAACGCCTCGCTGGACTGCCAGGTACAGGTAAAGGGGCCGAAAACCAGCACGGCGAGGCTGGTTCTTCGCCTTCCACGCAAGCGCTCATGACCCGGGCGGCGCAGGCTCGGAGCAACGGGTCACAGACACCGGACGCATCCCGGGAGCGGTTCGACGGCGCCGTGCGGCACGCGCTGAAGCATTACCACGTGTGGGACATGTTGGCATCGAACCCGCTTGTCGACGCGAAGATCGTGCACAAAACGGCCGGGCCCGGCGCCGGCATCGCCGCCCGCGTGCAGGCGCTGCAAGACATATTGCGCGACGCCGTCGAGTTCCTCGGCACCGTACCGACCCGTGAACGGCTGTACCGGGCGCTGCACTACACGTACCTCGAACCGCAAGGCAGCCAAGAGCAGACCGCGGAATTCCTCAACCTTCCCTTCAGCACTTACCGCGGCCATCTGCGAGCGGGCATCCGCGCGGTCGCCGACTTGCTGTGGCACAAAGAGGCGGATCTTTGATCGACATCCCGTGGCCGGCGCCCCGTCTGCCATTTTCTTAGAGGGATCCGGACGGAAGGACGGAATACTGCAGGCAGTACGGTTCCCCGGGCGGATCCGGAAGCCGAAAACTCAAGGCAGGTGGTATCCCATGGCACGTAGCACGCTCGCTCTCCTCGGAGGCGAGCCCGTCCGCAGCAAACCCTTCCCCCCTTGGCCGACGCACGACGAGAGGGAAGAGCGCCTGCTGCTTGACACGTTGCATTCCGGCAATTGGTTTCGCTACAAGGGAAACAAGGTGAAGCAGTTCGAGGAGGCCTTCGCCGCACGCCACGATGCGAAGTACGGCTTGGCGATGTCCAGCGGCACCACGTCCCTGGAGGCCATCTTTTGCGCCCTCGGCCTTGAGCCAGGGGACGAAGTGCTCGTTCCGAGCTACACCTTCGTGGCCACTGCGACCTCCGTGATCATAGGCGGCGCGACGCCTCGCTTTGTCGACGTGTGCCCGCAGACGCTTAACATCGACCTGAAACACGCCGAAGAGTGCGTGTCGCCTCGCACCCGCGCCGTCGTGGTGGTGCACTTCGCCGGTTTGCCGTGCAATATGGATGAAGTGATGGCCTTCGCCGAGCGCCACAATTTGTACGTGGTGGAGGACGCCGCCCACGCCCACGGGGCCCGCTGGAACGGCAAAGGCGTCGGCTCCCACGGGCATATGGGCGCATTCAGCTTCCAGGCGAGCAAGAATATGACCGCGGGCGAAGGAGGCATCGTCCTCACCGACGACGAGCAGCTACTGTCGCGCGCCTTCTCGCGGCACACGTACGGTCAGCGGCCGGGACACCCGTGGTACTCGCACCACGTCGTCAGCACGAACCTGCGCATGACCGAGTGGCAAGGTGCGATCCTGCTGGCTCAGTTAGAACGCCTAGACGAGCAAATGCGCATCCGCCGCCAAAACGCCTTGCTGCTCGACGAAGCGATCGCGAACATACCGGCTCTAACTCCCGTCAAGTCCGACGATCCGAGAGCCGCCGACCGCGCATATCACCTATACGCGTTCCGCTACGCACCGGGCGTTGAGGGCCTGTCGCGCGAGCGGTTCGTTCAGGCGCTGCAGGCCGAAGGCATCCCGTGCTCCATCGGCTACCCCGTGCCCCTGTACAAGCAGCCCCTCTTCCAGCACGTCCAGCATCCGCCGGACTTGCCTTCTTACAACGAGCTGGAGCTGCCGCAGGTGACGCAGCTTTGCAACGAAGTCATCTGGCTGACGCAGAACCTGCTGTTGGGAGACGCCGAAGATACCCGCGACATCATCCGGGCCATCGAAAAGGTGCTGGCCAACGCCGACGAGCTGCTGCAGAAGGCAGGCTGACGAAGGCCAAGGCGTACCGCAGACCGAAGCAAACCCGGCGTGGCGACGAGGCCTCGCCGGGTTTGCCGTCCTTCGACCCCTGCCCCTTGCTTGCGCTACTTCCTCCCGTAAAACTCGTCGAAGGCGGCCTGGGTCAACGCGTGGGCTTCGTCAAGCGCCGAGTACGGATCCCGCTCGCCACGCAGCACGGCCGGCATGATCGTATTGCGGTGGCCGGTGTTCGGAACCTGCGTCACGATCGTCGGAATTGTGGTGGGCGCGCCGGCCACTTCGAACATGAGCCACCACGAGGGCGGCGCGTGATCGACGAGGTCCAGGTAACGATCGTGGACTCCCAGCAGCGACGGCAACCGGCCCGTAAGCGCGACGAACCGCTCGACCGACTCGGACCGCGCGGTCAGGAATTTCACCCACTCCCAGGCCACGTCGGGATGGCGCGTGCCGGCGCCGATCTGGAAGCCCCCCACGGTAAAGTTGGTTCCCGGCCCTCCGGGGCCTGCCACAGGCCTTGCGACATCCCAGTTGAAGTCGACGTCCTTCAGGTACGCGCCGATGATGCCCGGGTTGTCAGTAATGTCGATGGCCGAACGCCCTGTCCAGAAGTAGTAGTGCGACAGGTTTGACGCCCCGTACGGTGCGGTAACCTGGTGCACCAGGAACAGATCGGCCACGAACTTCAGGGCGTTTTTCACCTCAAGGGAGTTCATGCGGCTTTCGGTCGGCAAGATCGGCCGGTCGAAGAAGGAGCCTCCCGACTGCGTGACGACAAGGCCGTATTGCCAGTACTGGTGCGCCCTGTCGATTCCGTACCGAAGGACGTTTCCCTCCGCGTCCCGGACCGTCAGCTTCTTGGCGGCATCGACCATGGCGTCCCAGGTCCAGCCCTCGCCCAGCTCGTTCGGGTTCAAGAGGCCAGCCTCGGCGAAAAGATCGGCGTTATACCAGTTCATCCATACCGCCAAGTCCGCGGGAAGGGACCAGAGCATGCCGTCCAGCGTGAAGCCGTCCACCACCGGCTGCGGCCACATGTCCAGCGACACATCGGGATCCTTCTCCACGAAAGGCAGAAGGTCCAGGAAATACCCTTCCCAGGCCATGGTCGCACCGGAGAGGGTGAGCTCCGTCACGTCGGCAGGCGTGCCGGCCGCGGCCATGACGTACATCTTATCGCGGTAGTCGGCGGAGCCGGCTGCGATGAAGTCGATCTTCACATCGGGATGAAGGCGCATGAACTCTTCCGCCATCTCCTCTACGTAAGCCTTCCATCCGTCGCCGTGGGGCAGGTACTGGAGATGGGTGATGGTTACCGTCTGGGCCTGTAGCGGCGCGCCCAATATGAGCAAGGCCAACAAGACCAATGCGGCTGGTTTCCACGTATTGCACCTTACCATCCGTATCGATTCCTCCTTTAATCCGAGCTTACTCGACCCGTCCGCGCATACGTACCTGGCCGATCTGCACTGCGCCGGGTTCAGCGGTGTCCAAAAGGCGCAGGCGCAGCTCCCTGCTTCCGAAATCCACCCGGGCGGACAGCGTGAGCCGGTACCAGCCGGACGCATTGGGGCCTTCGCTCTGCACCGAGGTCGCGACGGTCCGCCAGACGCCCTCACGGTCGGCCACGTCGAGCCGCACCGCTTCGGCATCGGCGACGTCCCGGACGTAAAGCACCACGTCGACCTCCTCGAGCCCGGCCGCGTCCCAGATCATGTACTGCTCACCGGGCTCGCTGCGCACTTTGCGGCTGTTGTCGTTGTAGAAGTCGACGATGCGGTCCGTCGCGTAGGTCCAACCGTCCGTCTCTTCCTTCGTCTTGCTGAAGCTCGTGACGAACCAGCCGGAGGTGATGGGTGGGATCAAGTCGTCCACAAGCTCCCAGCCGTTTTTCACCTCCAGCACGACCGAACTCGTGAACGTACGCCCCAGCGCATCGGTCACGGTCACGTTTAGCGCATGCTCTCCGTCGGGCAGCCGGCGGGTGTCGAAGCGAAGCGGCTCTACCGGCGGCGCGTCACCATCATAGAGCGTGATCTCGCCGCTCCACACCCGCACACTGATGACGGGTGCGCTGTCCGGCGCGTCGACGCTGAAACGAACGGCCACCTCGCCTTGCACCGTCTGTCCCTTTGCCGGCGCGGGCTGCTCCCACATGACCTCGGGTACCGCCACGGCGACGACATGTTCGCCCGGCGACAGCGCGTGCTCTGCCCCATCGCTCAGGCGCAGCCGCACCGGCACGTTGGTGCGAACGGCGTATTCACCCTGGTTGCGCCTTTCCAAATACACCTGGCTGTGAATGCGCACCGCGTCGCCGATGCCGAAGTCATAGATGTGAAACGTGTCACCGGGACGCAGTCCGATCTCGCTCGCGACCGTGATCCGGCTCCCCTGGCCGGTGAAGTCGGTGATGCGCGCGCCTTGGCCCGTGTTCGGATTGACCAGCCACTGTCCTTTGTAGTAACTCCCCAACACCAGGGCGGTCTTGGAGCTTAGGGTTCTACCGTTCAGGCTCACCGTGCCCGCCTGTCCCAGGCCCGTGAGAAACTCGGTCTCGCCTAAGGTGAATACGTACGTGCGTTCATCTTGGGCCTCAGCCGCCTCGACGATGTATTCCGTGGCGTGTTCGTCGTTGAAGATCACGATGCGCTCGCCGGCCAAGGCCTCGGCCGGGCTGGCGACGGGCTGAGTGAAGCGCACGGTCACCTGCCGCGCAGCAAAGTCGATCGCCGCCACCTCGCCTTCGAAGGAACCCGGAGCAGCGAGGTACAGATCGCCTTGGTCGATGAGGGTGCCGTCCAAAAGGTACGCATAGCGCACGGCGCGGTCAAAATCCCGCGACACCACGGCCAGCCGCCCGGCGAAACTTCCGTCCGAGGTTACGACGGACCGGGTCCCATCGACGGCTTGCACGATCGTGTCTGCGCCGTCCACCCGCAGGACCCGCAGAACAACAGGTCCATCGGCCCCGCCTGCCGTATCCAAACGCCGCACCTCCGTGATATACGGTGTGTCCCGGTACGGCTGCAGCACCGAAACGAACGTGCTCGCAAGGGGACCGGCATCCTTTGCCTCGCGCCGAACGATCATGTACTTCAGGCTCGACGGGTTCCCGGGCTTGTTCAAGGGAGGCTCTCCGTCGGCGATGAAAACCTGCGCCTCGCCGTCCGGCAAATGGGTGACGCGCAGCCTGATCCTCGCAGCATCCTGCAGCTGCCACTCGCCGCTGAACGTGTGCGCGGCCGTCCCTTCCTGCACGTTCCGCAGGTACGAAAAACCGCTGCCTTGGTAACCATGATAAGGACCCGAATACCCCGGGCGCTCCAAGTCGGGTGCGTCGTACAGGTAGCCGAAAGGCACGTCTGCACCGGCCAGGGTACCTTCCACACGGGGCGGAGACAATTCAATGCCCAAGGCTTGGAAGCTGCCGTCGGGTCCGTGCAGGCTGTAGTCGTGCTGCCGTCCGCCCTGGACGCGAAACACGTCGACGGCGTACGCTTCGGAATCCGAAACGCGCACCAATGCGAGCGCCCGTTGGTAGCGGTCGACGATACCGGGGTACACGTCCTCCGAGCGCACATCCACGTATTGCACTGCCGGCACGGAAGCGAACGCCTGCAGCCGACCGGCTTCCTTGTTGGCCTGCCGGCTCGCGTCCACCAGAACCGTATTGTGGCTGATGGTGTGCGACGTCCAGGCGAAGCGCTTCTTGTGGTGGGCCGAGGCATATTCGGGATAGCCCAGGTCCGGCATGATGCGGTGACCGTAGGCGAACATCTCGAAGTTCAGGCTGTCGTAGTGACCGTGGCCGCCTCCGTGCCCGTAGTACATGCTCAAGCCGATGCCCTCCCGTTCGGAGCCGTATCGGAGCAGGGCGAGGCCGTACGCACTCATGTGATCGCTCTCTGTGCTGAGCGGCTGGCCAGACAAGTAAGCCCTATTCCCGTATCGCTCGAACGCAGTGGCGTAAAGGGCGGCATTCCACCCGGCCACTCCCTTGCTCTTCACGCTGCCGGCATCGCCTACGTTCGGAGTGAAACCGCCGGGCATGACGATGCGCAGCGGCAAGTCGTGCAGCAATTTGAGCTTGGGATACTCCTCATACAAGTTGATGCCGCGCCGCAGCAGCAGCTCGGCGATTTCCTGGAACTGGGGGATCCACCCGGCGTTGTATTCGGGCGAGCTTTCATTCGGCGCCCCGTCGCGGAACACGAAGTTGGTCAGACCCGGGATGATGCCTTCGTAACTCCAAAGGCCTCCCATGCCCGTAGCGTGCAAGACCCAGTCCAGGTAGCGGTCGGTGTTCTCGTTGTCCAGGACGATCGCGATCGTCGCGAGGGCGCTTTGGTGCATGCCGAAATTGCCTACGATGCGCCCGTCCATGGTGTAAATGGAGCGAGCCGCCTCTTCGAGTAGATTTTGCTCAATGTTGCGGCGGATCTCGTCGATGGTCTTGCCCGTCACCGCCTCGAGCTCGGCGTCGCCTTCCATCCCTTCGTAGATGTAGTCGTAGGCGCGGGCCAGCATCTTCACGACGGAGGTCTCCCATATGTGATTCACGATGCGCCCCTTATAGTTGCCCGGTTGAATCTCGGTGCCGTAACGGGACTGGGTCTCGTAGTCCATGCGCGGGTAGTATTCTGCGATCTGGTCGATCAAGGCGGCGGCTTGGCGCGCATACCTTTGATCGCCCGTGATGACATAGGCCCGGGCCAAGTTTTCCGCACCGGGTATGAGATGGCCGTAGTAAATCCAGTGGGCGTAGTAAGCGACGAACCAGTACTTCTGCGGATGGTTCGGATCTTTCCAGCCCCACCCGTTGTCCACGTAAGGCTCCGACGACACGTCGGCGGGCGAGCCGGGGTTTTTCGGGTCGAAGTCGTTGGTCGGAAATACGGAACCGTCGACGGGAGAGATGACTTTGTACGGCCTGTCGGGGTCGATGATCCACGGGTATTGCCCGAATGCTTTGATGGCCTCCGGGTGCGTCGGACTTTGGTTGAAGTGGACGTCGAAGGCCCGGGGCACCTCGGGCGGCGGCACAAGGTCTCGCAGCTCGGCCGGGGTATACTTCATCCACCGTTCGGCCGCGGCGATGATGCCGGCCGTATCCCCGGCGCCGGGCCAACGCTTCGTCTCCCGAATGGTCGCGATTTCGGCTTCCGTCAGCAAATTCGTTCCCACCTTACCCGCCGGTCCTGCCGCCGCTGCCAAGACGCCGATCATCAACCAACAGAAACCGGCGGCCCATGCCCGGATAAGAGCTCGCATGGCCGGAGCCCCCTCCTTACGTCCACGTACTGCGGCTGCTCGGCGCTCCGGTTACCGCCCGTCGCCGTGGCGCTCGTTCAAGATCACCGTGACCAGCTCGTGGATTTCCTGAAGCGCGGTCTCCAAAGGCATCTGGCCGGAAAACACGGCGTTGACCCGTGGATTGACGACGGCCCCTATCGCGGTTCCCTCGGGCAGTACGTACTGGGACTGCGACTGCGGCAACGACGCGGTCTGGAAGTATGCGATCCAGTTTTTCGGCGCATGCTCGTTCAGCCGGGGATACTCGGCGAACAGCTCGGAAAGGGCCGGCGTGCGACCGGTAATCTCTACAAACCGTTCAACCGATTCGTTCTCCAAGGTCAGAAAGGAAAGCCAGAGCCAAGTCTCTTCCGGATAGCGGGTTTGCGAGACCATCTGGAAGCCGCTCACCGCAATCTCGGAGCCGGCGTGCTCGGGGCCGCGGACTTGCGGCGCCACGTCCCAGTTAAAGTCGACGTCGCGCAGGCTCGCTCGCACGATACCGGGTCCGTCGACGAGGCTCATTGCGGACCGTCCGGTCCAGAAGTGGTAGTTAGCGATATTGGGTGTGCCCAGCCTCGGTGCCACGTTTTGCTCGAAGACGGCGACGGGAAAGGCGAAGCCGGCGGCGACCTTGGGATCGGTCCAGTAACTTTGCGTCGGGTCGATCAGGCGGTCGTACAGGGCGCCCCCCGCCTGCCACACCCAGATATACCACCGGGCGTACATGCGGTCGAGGCCGTACTGATCGATGATGTCGTCGCCGTCGAAATCTACGGTCAACCGGCGGGCAGCGATCAGGGCGTTATCCCAGTCCCAGTCGTCGCCCAACTGGACCGGAGTCATCAAGCCCGCCTCGGCGAACAGGTCTTCGTTGAAGTACGTGACGACGGGAAACAGATCGCCGGGCAAGCTCCAGATGGAACCGTCGACGTCCGTGAGCACCTCCACGACGGGACCCACCGTGATCTCGTTCAGGTCCACACCGTCACGCTCCAGATACGGACGCAGATCGGCAAAGGCACCTTGGGCGATCAAGGGCCCGGCGATCCCGGGATGAAAGTCCGTCGTGTCGGGCGGCGTACCTGCGGCGAGCATCAGGTTCAGCTTGTCGAAGTAGCCGGCGCCGGTCCCTCCCTCCATGATCTCGACGCGAATGCGAGGATACCGCTCATGGAACGCTTCCGCCCTGTCGTGCAGAAACTCAAGCCATGCGGTCCCGTGTGAGGAGTAGAAAAGGTGGGTCAGCACAATTGAGTCCTGGGCTGACGCAAACGAAAAAAGACACGAACAAAGCAGCAGCGACAACCCAATGGTCCAAATCAAGTGTTTGGTCATCTTCGTCGATCCTCCCTGTTGGAATCCCAGCGTTCCCCGTGCCCGGATCAAAGTTGTTTATTTTTCAGCTTTAATACAACGATTAGTACGACGCAACGGGTCGTCGAAGTGTACCGCATTGGAATATTTACCATGTGACGCCCGTAATCCTTTGCACACGACACAAGCCCGGTATATGGCGTATATTCGAATTAATTCGACCCTGGATCAGGCCTTTATCTGTTAGGTCGAGCGAGGTCCCGCAAACCTAGGCGGCGACTGACTCCGTGGCGGGTCAGTCGCCAGCTCACGGGCTCGCGGCAGGGTCAGTCGGGATACCATGTACGATGTAGTCCTCGTTATAGCAACTCAGGGGCAGGGCGGCCTCCGTCGAGGATCGCTCCCATATCGTGCAGCCGTGTCCTGAGCGCGATCACGTCCACGTCAGAACAGGCGCTATCTTTCCTTGCCGCCATGGCCGCTGCGACGCCCGCCGCTTGGCCCATGGCCATGCACTGCGCCATGCTGCGGCACGAGGCGTGGGCATCGTGGGTCGCCGACAGGCACCGGCCTGCGACCAGCAAGTTCTCTACCTCGACCGGAAGGAGCGCCCGGTACGGAATGTCGTAAACCTCGCCCTCCGGCAAGTACTGCCAGCGCGTATCGTGTCCGCTGTGGTGGTCTTCGATGGGCGCTCCGCACTGTGCGATGCCGTCGGGAAACTTCCGTGCAGCCAACACGTCCTCTTTCGTGAGCCGGTACGCTCCGACTAAGCGACGGCTTTCCCGGATGCCGATCTGGATTCCCACGGCCGCCAAGTACGCCCGCTCGTACCCGGGTACACGCTCGATCAAGAAGCGCGCGTACTCGCCCACTTGCCTGCGACCTTCCAACTCGGCGCGTGTAAGCGAAGCGGGATCCGTTCCGTCCACGTTCGGCACACGCGTCATGTTGGCCACCATGACGTCGGGCAGCGGCGTACGGTGGATGCTGCCCTCCTTGCGGGGCAGGTCGTATTCCCCCGAAGCGGCGGCTTCCTGGAGCAGCCGGACAAACTCGGCCCGCGGCACCGACGCGGCCTGCGGCACGTCGACGCCCCCTAATGTAAAGGTCGTAGTCGCACTTTGCACCTCGCCCGTCGCGCAAGCCGATTCCACCGCCGCTCCGGCCCGGGCCGCTACGTCGGCATCGCCCGAGGCGTCGACGTACACCCTGCCCCGCACGCAAAGCAGACCGGCCTTCGTCGCTACGATCACGCCGCGGACTTCGCCGCCTTCGGCCAGCACGTCGACGCAAAAGGCATGGAGCAGAAGGTCGACGCCTGCCCTCGTTACAAGCTCGTCCCACACCCTCTTCAGCACCGCCGGGTTGTAGGTGATCCCGGTCCCGGCCCCATACGTGTTTGGACGGTACATCGCGGCCCGGTGGTCGAAAAGTGCGTTCACGACTTCCATTGGAATGCCGCCCACAACGCGCCTCGGCTCGGACCCGGGGGTGAAAAAACCGTAGAACGTATCGAGCACCGCGGTACTCGTGCCGCCCAGGAAGCCGTAACGCTCGATCAAGGTCACACGACAGCCTGCCCGTGCCGCGGCGACCGCCGCGTTGAGGCCCGCGGACCCGCCTCCGATCACTACGACATCGGCCTCTCGCTGCACGGGCACCTCGCGCACGTACGTAATCAGGGATGCGTCGTTAGCCATGCAACTCGACCTCCCGCAAAGACAATGCCTTGGACGGATTCGCGACGAAGATGCGGTGGATGTCGTCCTCACCCAGCCCCGCGGCGCGAAGACGGGGGACAAAGGTGTTCAGAAGATAGCCCATGCCCGGGCCGCCCCCGTAGCTCACACGGTATGAGCGCCTGGCCAGGTCGTTACCGAGGACGATCTGCCCGCCGAAGCCCGCGTCCACCATCC
>LSQX01033267.1_pt1 | contig 16241 bp, 13 predicted proteins | sample 654561 | NCBI WGS metagenome assembly LSQX01 (sample SAMN04489861, study PRJNA283612) | anaerobic digester metagenome | isolation source: 4 biogas reactors fed with cattle manure at either 37C or 55C with and... | place: Denmark: Kongens Lyngby | collected 2014 | reverse complement strand
TGTTCGACGAACTCGGGCTCGATCACCACCGGCAGCAGGTCGGGGTCGGGGAAGTAGCGGTAGTCGTTGGCTTCTTCCTTGCTGCGCATGGAGCGCGTCTCGTCCTTGTTCGGGTCGTACAGGCGGGTTTCCTGGATGACCTTGCCGCCGTCCTCGATCAGCTCGATCTGGCGCTGCACCTCGGTATTGATGGCGCGCTCGATGAAGCGGAAGGAGTTGACGTTCTTGATCTCGCAGCGGGTGCCGAACTCGGCCTGGCCCTTCGGCCGCACCGAGACGTTGCAGTCGCAGCGGAAGGAGCCCTCGGCCATGTTGCCGTCGCAGATGCCCAGGTAACGCACCAGCGAGTGGATGGTCTTGGCATAGGCCACGGCTTCCTTGGCGCTGCGCATGTCCGGCTCGGAGACGATCTCCAGCAGCGGGGTACCCGCGCGGTTCAGGTCGATACCGCTCATGCCCTGGAAGTCTTCGTGCAGACTCTTGCCGGCGTCCTCTTCCAGGTGCGCCCGGGTCACGCCGACGCGCTTGATGGTGCCGTCATCCAGGGTGATGTCGACAAAGCCCTTGCCGACGATCGGCAGCTCCATCTGGCTGATCTGATAGCCCTTGGGCAGGTCGGGGTAGAAGTAGTTCTTGCGGGCGAACACGTTGGTCATGCCGATCTCGGCATCGATCGCCAGACCGAACTTGACCGCATTCTTCACCGCCTGGGCGTTGAGCACCGGCAGGGTGCCGGGCATGGCCAGGTCAACCAGGCTGGCCTGGGTGTTGGGCTCGGCGCCGAAGGTGGTGGCGCTGCCGGAGAAGATCTTCGACGCGGTGGTGAGCTGGGCGTGAATCTCCAGCCCGATGACGATTTCCCATTGCATGTTGGTGTTCCTTAAATGCCTGCCGGTACGCGATTGTGCCAATCGGTGGCCTGCTGGTACTGATGGGCGATATTCAACAGGCGCGGCTCGCTGAAGTAGGGGCCGAGCAGTTGCATGCCGACCGGCAGGTCATTGGCCATGCCTGCGGGCAGGGCAATACCGGGTACCCCGGCGAGGTTGGCGGTAATGGTGTAGATGTCGGTCAGGTACAGGCTGACCGGGTCGTCGATGCGTGCACCGATGGCGAAGGCCTGGGTCGGCGAGGTCGGGCTGAGGATCACGTCGACCTGCTGGTAGGCCGCCATGAAGTCGTTCTTGATCAGGCGGCGGATCTTCTGTGCCTGCAGATAGTAGGCATCGTAGTAACCGGCGGACAGGGCGTAGGTGCCGACCATGATGCGGCGTTTGACCTCGTTGCCAAAGCCCTCTTCCCGCGAGCGCAGATACAGGTCATTCAGATCGGCGGGGTTGTCGCAGCGGTAGCCGAAGCGCACCCCGTCAAAGCGCGACAGGTTGGAGGAGGCCTCGGCCGAGGCGATCACGTAATAGGCCGGAATGGCCAGCTCGGCATTCGGCAGGCTGATGTCACGGATCTCCGCGCCCAGGCTCTGCAGCTGTTTGACTGCAGCGCCTAGGGTGTCGGCGATGCTGCTGTCCAGACCCTCGCCGAAGTACTCCTTGGGCAGGCCGACGCGCAGTCCTTTCAGGGGCTGGTTCAATTCCGCGCTGAAGTCCGGCACCGGCTGGTTTACCGAGGTGGAATCCTTGTCATCGAAACCGGCCATGGCCTGCAGCAGCAGGGCGCAATCCTCGGCGCTGTGGGCCATGGGCCCGGCCTGATCCAGACTGGAGGCGTAGGCGATCATGCCCCAGCGCGAAACCCGGCCATAGGTCGGCTTGAGGCCGGTCAGGCCGGTAAAGCCCGCCGGTTGGCGGATCGAGCCGCCGGTGTCGGTGCCGGTGGCCGCCGCGCACAGGCGCGCAGCCACCGCCGCCGCCGAGCCACCGGAGGAACCACCGGGAATCAGCTCCGGGTTCCACGGGTTGCGTACCGGGCCATAGAAGCTGGATTCGCTGGACGAGCCCATGGCGAACTCGTCCATGTTGGTCTTGCCCAGACTGACGGTACCGGCATCCAGCAGACGCTGGGTCACGGTGGACTCGTAGGGGGCAATGAAGTTGTCGAGCATCTTCGAGGCGCAGCTGGTACGCACGCCCCTGGTGCAGAACAGGTCCTTGTGCGCCAGCGGGATACCGGTCAGCGGCCCGGCGCTGCCATCGGCCAGGCGCGCATCGGCGGCGCGGGCCTGTTGCAGCGCCAGTTCCGGGGTAACGGTAATGAAGCTGTTGTAGGTACCGTCAAGCTGCTCGATGCGCTTGAGGAAGAGTTCGGTCAGCTCGACGCTGGAGATCGCCTTGCTGTGCAGGGCCGTGGACAGCTCGGCCAGGGATTTCTCATGCATGGAAGTGGAGTCTCTCAATTATTCAATGACCCGGGGCACCAGATACAGCCCCTGTTCGGTGGCCGGTGCAATGGCCTGCAGTTCTTCACGCTGATCGGTTTCGGTAACCTGGTCCGCGCGCAGGCGCTGGGTGGCTTCCAGTGGGTGGGACAGCGGTTGGATACCCGTGGTATCCACGGCCTGCATTTTATTGATCAGACCCATGATGCTGGACAGTTTGGCCGTGTGGGCGGGAATGTCCGCATCCTGGAGGCCGATACGCGCCAGATGGGCGAGGCGTTCCACGTCGGAGCGATCCAGGGCCATGTGTTTTCTCCTTGAAGGCGAATGAGCGGGGTTGATGATTGATCCCCCGGGAAAAGGAAAGAATTTACCACATCCGTGCCTTGCCCAAAAACCCCGCCATTGTTAGAGTTGCGACACTTCGGGACGTATCGATCCAATTGTCTGTGTTCGAGTCATGCTGCCGCTGTTTGCCGTAGATTAGTGGCCATTTGCCGGGCAATTACCTGTTTTCACGCTCCCTTACTTCAAACCACATGCCCTTGGGGTATATAAACAGCATGTTCAAAAAAATTCGCGGCATGTTTTCCAGCGACCTGTCCATCGACCTGGGAACCGCCAATACTCTGATCTACGTCCGTGAGCGGGGCATTGTACTGGACGAGCCTTCGGTAGTGGCCATTCGTACCCATGGTAACCAGAAAAGCGTGGTAGCGGTGGGTACCGAAGCCAAACGCATGCTGGGTCGCACGCCGGGTAATATCCAGGCGATCCGCCCGATGAAGGACGGCGTGATTGCCGACTTCAGCGTGTGCGAGAAAATGCTGCAGTACTTCATCAACAAGGTTCACGAAAACAGCTTCATTCAGCCCAGCCCCCGGGTGCTGATCTGCGTGCCGTGCAAGTCCACCCAGGTCGAGCGCCGGGCCATCCGCGAGTCGGCACTGGGTGCCGGTGCCCGCGAGGTCTATCTGATCGAGGAGCCGATGGCGGCGGCGATCGGTGCCGGCCTGCCGGTGGAGGAAGCCCACGGCTCCATGGTCGTGGACATCGGTGGTGGTACCACCGAGATTGCCCTGATCTCGCTGAACGGTGTGGTCTACGCCGAATCGGTACGGGTTGGCGGCGACCGCTTCGACGAAGCCATCATCACCTATGTACGCCGCAACTACGGCAGCCTGATCGGTGAATCCACCGCCGAACGCATCAAGCAGGAAATCGGTGTGGCCTTCCCCGGTGGTGAAGTGCTGGAAGTGGACGTGCGCGGCCGCAACCTGGCCGAGGGTGTGCCACGGGCCTTCACCCTGAACTCCAACGAGGTGCTGGAAGCCCTGCAGGAATCCCTGCAGACCATAGTGCAGGCGGTCAAGAGCGCGTTGGAGCAGTCGCCCCCGGAGCTGGCTTCGGATATCGCCGAGCGTGGCCTGATCCTCACCGGTGGTGGCGCCCTGTTGCGTGATCTGGACAAGCTGCTGAGTCAGGAAACCGGCCTGCCGGTGATCGTTGCCGAGGAGCCGCTGACCTGTGTCGCTCGTGGCGGTGGGCGCGCGCTGGAGATGATGGATCAGCACGCCATGGATCTGCTGTCCACCGAATGATCGGCGCGGCAGGCGCATCCCGGCGTGATCCGCGCCGGGGTTGGCCGCCACAGCCTGACCCTGCTGTTGCAAGGAGCCCATCATCAAACCGCTTTTTATCAAAGGCCCGTCACTCGGGGTTCGCTTTTTTGCATTGACGGTGCTTTCGATCGCGCTGATGGTGGTGGATGCCCGCTTCGATGCTCTCAAGCCCCTGCGTTCGCATCTGGGCCTGGTACTGACACCCCTGTATTACGTCGCCGACCTGCCGGTGCGTGCCTGGGATGCAGCTTACCTGCAATTGACCAGCCGCGCTGACCTGATCTCCGAGAATGAGCGGCTGCGTGCCGAAGCGCTGCTGGCCAAGCGCAAACTGCAGAAACTCGCTGCGCTGACCGAGCAGAACGTGCGCCTGCGCGAACTGCTCAATTCCTCCGAGCTGCTGGATGAGCGGGTGCTGGTCGCCGAACTGATCGGTGTCGACCCCAACGCCTTTTCCCAGCGCATCCTGATCGACAAGGGCGAGCGCGACGGCGTGTTCCTCGGCCAGCCGGTACTGGATGCCACCGGGCTGATGGGGCAGGTGGTCGAGGTCATGCCGTTTACTTCCCGGGTCTTGCTGATCACCAACGTGTCCCACAGCCTGCCGGTACAGGTCAACCGCAACGGTCTGCGTGCCATTGCCAGCGGCACCGGCAACAGCGACTGGCTGGAACTGCGGCATGTCAGCGACACCGCCGATATCCGCGTGGATGACATAGTGGTCAGCTCAGGGCTGGGCCAGCGCTTCCCGGCGGGCTACCCGGTGGGGCGGGTGACCCATGTCAATCAGGACTCCTCGCAGCCCTTTGCCGAGGTGCGGGTCGAGCCGACCGCGCAGCTCAATCGCAGTCGCTACCTGCTGTTGGTGTTCAGTCCGGAAAGTGCCTACGGGGATGTTTTCCCCTCGCTGAGCCTGGAACCGGAGCAGTTACCGGAGGCCGAGGCAGGCGAGACGGACAGCGCAGCGGCGCAGACACAGGAACAGCCGCAACAGCAAACGGAGCAACCGCAACCGGAGGAGCAGGGCGATGCGCAGTAGTCTGATCGTTGGCTGCACCTTTGTGGCGGCGCTGATTCTCAGCGTGGTGCCGATGCCGGCGCCCTTCGATGCCGGGCGGCCCATGTGGCTGGCCATGGTGGTCGCCTACTGGGTGATGGCCCTGCCGCACCGGGTCGGTCTGCTGACCGCCTGGGTCGCCGGGCTGGCCACCGATGTGCTGTTCGGCGAGTTGTTCGGACAGAACGCGCTGGTGCTGGTGATGGTCGCCTGGCTGGTGCTGCTGCTGTACCAGCGTATCCGCCGCTTCCCATTGTGGCAGCAGAGCCTGGTCATGCTGCCGGTGCTGGGCATCGCGCAGATGGTCTCGCTGTGGCTCAGCAGTCTGGTGGGCAATCGCCCGCCGACCCTGCTGTATCTGTTGCCTGCGCTGGTCAGCACCGTGTTGTGGCCGTGGATGTTCACCGTGCTGCGACTGATCCGGCGACGCTTCCATGTGCACTGAGTCGCCGCTGCTGTATCTGGCCTCGGCTTCACCCCGGCGGCGTGAGCTGCTGGAGCAGATCGGCGTAGCGGTGCAGCGGGTCAGCTGTGCGGTGGATGAGCAGGTCTTGCCTGACGAGGCACCAGAGCAATATGTGCAGCGGGTAACCGCAGACAAGGTCATGGCCGGGGTCGCCGCCGCGCCATCCGGCGCCGTGGTACTGGCGGCGGATACGGTGGTGGTGCTGGACGGACGGATTCTCGGCAAGCCGACTGATCGCCAGCAGGCGCTGGACATGCTGCGGTCACTGTCCGGCCGTGAACATCAGGTGATGACCGCCGTGGCGGTGGCCTGTGGTGCAGAGGTGCGCACCCGGCTGGTCTGCTCCCGGGTGCAGTTCCGTGAACTGAGCGAGGCGGAAATCCGCGCCTACTGGGATACCGGCGAACCGGCAGACAAGGCCGGCAGCTACGGCATCCAGGGGCTGGGCGCGGTGTTTGTCGCGCAACTGTCCGGCAGCTACAGCGCGGTGGTCGGTCTGCCCCTGATGGAAACCGCCGAGCTGCTCGCCGGGTTTGGTATCCGCTGCTGGCAGCCACACTGACAGGGCGCCCGCCGGCAGGTATGCTGAACAACTGAAAAAGGGTGCAAGGGGGCTCCATGAGCGAAGAAATACTGATCAATATCACGCCAATGGAAGCTCGGGTCGCACTGGTGGAAAACGGCGTACTGCAGGAAGTGCATATCGAGCGCACCCTGCGTCGGGGTATCGTCGGCAATATCTACAAGGGCAAGGTGGTACGGGTGCTGCCGGGCATGCAGGCGGCCTTCGTCGACATCGGCCTGGAGCGGGCGGCGTTCATCCATGCCTCGGAAATCTCCCAGCGCGAAGGCGCAGCAGTGGAGCCGATCAGCGCGCTGGTCCACGAGGGCAAGGCGCTGGTGGTACAGGTCACCAAGGATCCGATCGGCACCAAGGGGGCGCGGCTGACCACCCACCTGTCGGTGCCGTCGCGCTATCTGGTGTACATGCCGCGCACTCCGCATGTGGGCATCTCGCTGAAGATCGAGGATGAGGCCGAGCGGGACCGGCTGCGCGAGATAGTCACCCGTTGCGTCGACGAAGAGGGTATCGAGGAGCGCGGTGGCTTCATCCTGCGCACCGCCGCCGAGGCGGCCCGGGAGGAGGACATCCTGGTCGATATCCGCTACCTGCGCCGCCTCTGGCAGCAGATCTCCCAGCAGATCAGCACCGCTCCGGCACCTTCCGTGCTGTATGAGGACCTGCCGCTGGCGCTGCGTACCCTGCGCGATCTGGTCAACCCGCGCATCGAGAAGATCCGCATCGACTCCCGGGAAACCTTCCAGAAGGTCGAGCAGTTCGTGCATGAGCTGATGCCCGGGGTCGAGGGTGTGCTAGAGCATTATCCGGGGGAGCGCCCGGTATTCGATCTGTACGGCGTGGAAGACGAGATCCAGAAGGCCATGGAGCGCAAGGTGCTGCTCAAGTCCGGCGGCTATCTGGTGATCGACCAGACCGAGGCGATGACCACCATCGACGTCAACACCGGTGCCTTTGTTGGCCATCGCAACCTCGAAGAAACCATCTTCAAGACCAATCTGGAAGCGGCCACCTCGATTGCTCGCCAGCTGCGTCTGCGCAACCTGGGCGGCATCATCATCATCGACTTCATCGACATGGAGGATGAGGAGCACCGCCGTCAGGTGCTGCGCACCCTGGAGCGGCAGCTGGAACGCGATCATGCGCGTACCAACATCATCGGCATCACCGAGCTGGGACTGGTGCAGATGACCCGCAAGCGCACCCGTGAAAGCCTGGAACAGATCCTCTGCGAACCCTGTCCAAGCTGTGCCGGGCGTGGCATCCAGAAGACCGCAGAAAGCGTCTGCTACGAGATCTTCCGCGAGATCCTGCGCGAGGCCCGGGCCTATCAGGCTGGCGGCTACATGGTGCTGGCGTCCCAGGCAGTGATCGACCGCCTGCTGGATGAGGAGTCGGGCAATGTCGCCGATCTGGAGATGTTCATCGAGCGACCGATCAAGTTCCAGGTGGAAACCATGTACACCCAGGAACAATACGACGTGGTGTTGGTGTAGCCGTGGCTGCACAGGGGAAAACAGCACTTTCATGAACTGGTCACGCTGGTGTCGGCGTTTTCTCGATAGCCTGATCCTGTTGCTGGTCAGCTGGCTGCTGCTGGCCGCGGCCTACGTCAGCCTGGGTCGCCAGTTTGTCCCGGCGCTGGCCGACTACCAGGATGAGCTGGTGGCCTGGGTCGAGCGGGAAACCGGCCGCGCCATCGACCTGCACAGCCTGCAGGCGCAGATGCAGGGCTCGCAGCCGGTGTTCACCCTGCAGGGACTGCGGGTCTACGAGGCGGCGGAGCGCGACAGCCCGGTGCTGTTCGACCTGCAGCATGTCACCGCCCGGCTGGATGTGTTTGCCAGCCTCTGGCAACGCAAACCGGTGATGGACGCCCTGCAGCTGGAAGGGCTGGCGCTGGAGTTCACCGAGGATGCCGAAGGCCACTGGCGGCTGAGCGGGCTGGGCCAGAGCAACCCGCAGAGCGACGGCCTGGATCGGGCCCTGCAGCGGCTGTTCGACCAGCGCCGTATCACCCTGTTGGATACCCATATCCGCATCAGCCCCTGGCAGCGCCCGGACTGGGTGTTCAGCGACGGCGATCTGACCCTGCTCAACCGCGGCGACCAGCACCGGCTGGATGCCCGCCTGCGCCTGCCCGATCAGCAACTGGTCAGCCTGCAGCTGCAGGGCTCGCTGGCCGAGCGTGACTGGCGTCGGGCCGAGGTGGAATTCTTTGCCGATCTGCCCGCCAGTGACTGGCGCGACTGGCTGCCGGAGCAGTGGCTGGAAGCCGCCCGCCTGCAGCGTCTGGTCGCCGGTGGCCAGTTGTGGGGGCAGTGGCGCCGGGTCCGGCTGGACAGTCTCAGTGGGCAGTTGCAGATCCCGGCCATTGAACTGGAGCTGCCGCGCCCGGCGCAGCCGATCGAGAATCTGCAGCTGCGCTTCAACCTGCAACTGGCCGACCGGCAGCAGCGGCTGGATATCGAACAGCTGAGTCTGCTGCTGGGTGAGCAGCGCTGGCCGGAAACCCGTCTGCAACTGAGCCGCGACCCGCAGCAGGGCGACTGGCAGGCGCGGGTCGACCGTATCCCGCTGGGCCTGCTCGGGCAGTGGTTGCCAGCGGTACTGCCGGATGAGCGGGCCGCTGAGATACTGACCCGCCTGGCCCCTGAAGGCGAGCTGCACAGCCTGCTGGCCAGCGGAGCCGGGCTGGATAGGTTCGCCGACTGGTCGGTGCAGGCCGGGCTGCATCGGGTGGCGGTACAGGGGCATGATGGTGTGCCCGCCATGGCCGGGATCAGCGGAGTGATTGCCGGTACTCCGGCGGCGGGGCAGCTGCTGGTGGACAACGGTGACTGGAGCATGCACCTGCGCAACCTGTTCCCCGAGCGCTGGAACTTCCAGCGCCTGCTCGGCGAACTGAGCTGGGCCTGGTCGCAGTCCGATGGCTTCGAGCTGCGCATACCCGGTGCGTTGGTGCAGGATGCCGACGGAGACGCCAGGGTGCGCCTGCACCTGCAGCTGCCCACCGAGGGCCGCACCCCGACCATGGACCTGCGGGTGGCGCTGGAGAACAGCCGCGCCGAGTACAGCGACCGCTATCTGCCGACCCGGTCCCCGGCCATGGAGCCGGCGCTGGTCGAGTGGCTGCAGGCGGCGGATATCAGTGGCGCTGCGCCGCTGGTGATCTTTGCCTACGAAGGCTCGCTGCGCAAGGGTGCCACCCCTTCCCAGCGGGCGATCAGCCTGTACGCGCAGCTGCAACAGGGGCGGCTGAACTTCCAGCCCGGCTGGCCAGCGCTGGAGCAGGTGGATGCGACCCTGAGCCTGCGCAATACCGACATGATCATCAACCAGGCCCGTGGCCAGTTGCTGCAGACCCGGCTGGAGGATATCCGCGTGGCCCTGGGGCGCAGCCCGGATCAGGCGCTGAAGCTGCTGATCGAGGGGCAACTGGATGGGCCACTGGCTGACGGCCTGCAGCTCATGCAGCAGACCCCGCTGGCCCGGCTGACCGGCGATCCTCTGGCGGGCTGGCAGGGCGAAGGCACCCTGCAGGGCAACCTGCAACTGGGTATCCCGCTGGGTGGTGGGCATGAGCCCGAGGTGCAGCTGCAACTGGCAGCCCGGGCCAGTCAGTTGAGCATTCCGCTGTTGCAGGCGCCGCTGCGGGAACTGAGCGGTAATTTCAGCTACCGGCATGGGCAGGGTCTGAGCAGTGAGGACATCCGTGGGCGCTTCCTCGGGCAGCCGGTCAGCGCCCGGCTGGAGGCGGACAACGGCGGTCACCGGCTGCGCATGAGTGGCAGCCACGGACTGGACGAGCTGCGCAGCTGGCCGCTGCTGGCAGCTCTGCCTGCGCCGCTGGCCAGCGGCCGCGCGGCGTGGAATGCGGAATTGCTGCTGGGCAACGATCAGCGCCGTCTGCTGGTGCACAGCGATCTGCACGGCATCGAGCTGAATCTGCCCGGTGAGCTGCACAAGCCCAGCGACAGCCGCCTGCCCAGTCGCCTGCAGCTGGATATGGGCCAGGCGTTGCGCTGGCAGTTCCAGCTCGGAGATGACCTGCGCGGCATACTGCTGGAGCGTGACGGTGCGCTGTCCGGCGATATCCGCTACCGCCAGGGCGTGGCCCAGCCGCCGGTGGGGCAGGGCATCAGCGTCAATGCGCGTTTTGACAGTATCGAGCTGGAGCAGTGGCGCAACTGGTGGAGCCAGGTCATGGCCGATACGTCGGCGGCGGATGACGCGCTGGCTGCCACCACCTCCGGCTCGCTGCTCAACGGTGTACGGCTGCAGGCAGGGCAACTGCGCGGCTTCGGGCTGGACCTGAGCGACATGCAGGCCGTGGCCAGACCCTATGACGGCGGCTGGGAGCTGAGCAGCGAGCATCCTCGGCTGAGTGGTCGGGTGCGCCTGCCGAGCGCCTCCGACCAGCCCATCACACTGGACTTGCAGCGCCTGGCGCTGCCGAAAAAGGCCGAGCAACCGCTGGACACCCAGGGTCTGGTCGAGCCGCTGCTGCCGGAAGACCCGCTGAAACAGGTCAACCCCGCCAATATCCCGGCCATGCAGGTACAGATCGATCAGCTCATCTGGGGCGCAGACCTGATCGGCTCCGCCGCCTTCAGCATGCACCCGGTAGCTGGCGCGCTGGAGATCCGGGATGTGGACCTGAGCCTGCGCGGCGGCCTGCAGGTGCTCGGCAACATGCGTTGGGACGCCGAGCGCAGCCGTTTCGATGGCAGCCTCGGAGCTGCGGACATCGGCCAGGTGCTCAAGGCCTGGCAGTACGCGCCCTCGCTCAACAGTACGCACTTCAATGCCCAGCTGGGGCTGGACTGGCCTGGTTCACCGGCCTGGTTTGCTCTCAAACGAGCCTCCGGCTCACTGGCCGTGCAGGCCGAAGATGGCACTCTGCACAGTGGTGAGGCCTCGGCGGATGCCCTGCGGGTGTTCGGTCTGCTCAACTTCAACGCCCTGACCCGGCGCCTGCGGCTGGACTTCTCCGATCTGTTCGGCAAGGGCGTGGCCTATGATACCTTCAGTGGCGAAGCGGCCCTGACCAATGGCCTGCTGCAGACCATGTCGCCGCTGGTGATGGATGGCCCCAGTGCCAAGCTGCAGCTGGACGGCAGCCTGGATCTGCCCTCGGACCGAGTGGATATGGGCCTGCTGGTCACCCTGCCGGTCACCAACAACCTGCCGCTGGCGGCGATCATTGCCGGTGCTCCGCATATTGGTGGGGTGCTGTTTCTGGTCGATCGTATTCTCGGCGACAAGGTGGCGCGTTTTGCCTCGGTGCGTTATCGCATCAGCGGCAGCTGGAAACAGCCCACCGTGGAATTTGATCGCGCCTTCGATGACAAGGCCGCCCTGGAGGATTGAAATGTCCCGAGTTGCCGCCATACAGATGATCAGTGGCGCGGATGTCCAGGCCAACCTGGAAGCCGCCGCCCGGCTGATTGCCGAGGCCGCCGAGCAGGGCGCCCAACTGGTCCTGCTGCCGGAATGCTTTGCTGCCTTCGGCAACCGCTCGCTGCAGGAGATTGCGGCGGCGGAATACGCCAACCGCGGGCCGATCCGTCCGTTTCTGGCCCGGCAGGCCCGGGAACATGGCATCTGGCTGGTGGGCGGCAGCATCCCGCTGCCCGTGCAGACCAGTGGCAAGCCCATGGCCTGCTGTCTGCTGGTGGATGAGCAGGGCCAGGAGGTTACCCGCTACGACAAGCTGCACCTGTTCGATGTGGAAGTGGCGGACAATCAGCGCAGCTACCGCGAGTCCCGGGACTACGGCTTCGGTGATCGACTGGTGTGTATCGACACACCGATCGGGCGGCTGGGCCTGAGCATCTGTTACGATGTGCGCTTTGCCGAGCTGTATCAGGCGCTGCGCAATCAGGGCGCCGAGGTGATCGTGGTGCCCTCGGCCTTTACCGCCGTCACCGGCGCCGCCCACTGGGAGGTGCTGCTGCGTGCCAGAGCCATCGAGAGTCAGTGTTACATCCTGGCCGCCAATCAGGGCGGTGTGCATGCCAACGGCCGGGAAACCTGGGGCCACAGCTGCCTGATCGACCCCTGGGGGGAGGTCATCGCCAGCCTGCCCCGGGGAGAAGGTGTCATCTGCGGGGAGATCGACCTGCAGCATCTGAATGATATTCGCAGGCGTATGCCGGTAGCCGGGCATCGCCGTTTTGCACCGGTCGAGCAGATTCTCCCGGTGAAGGAGCAATGAACCCATGAGCAATCTCTTGTCCCAGGCGGAAAGCCGTCTGCTGCAACCGGCGGAACTGACCGCTGACGGCATCGCCAGCGTGCTGGCGCAACTGGTATCGGCCCCCGGCGTGGACGCGGCGGATCTGTACTTCCAGCATCAGGTCAGTGAGTCCTGGGTGCTGGAGGACGGTATCGTCAAGGACGGCAGCTTCAACGTCGATCAGGGCGTCGGCGTGCGCGCCCAGGCCGGGGAAAAGACCGGCTTTGCCTACAGCAACGACCTGCATCTGGCAGCGCTGACCCAGGCCGCCGGAGCCGCCCGCTCGATTGCCCGCAGCGGCCAGCAGGGCAGCGTGCAGGCCTGGCAGCGCACCGACGCGACACCGCTGTATGCGGCGGACAACCCGCTGGATAGCCTGCAGCAGGCGGAAAAGGTCGCCTTCCTGCAGCGGCTGGATGCCTATACCCGCAGCCTCGACCCACGCATCACCCAGGTCTCGGTCAGCCTCGGCGGGGTGCACGACACCATGCTGGTGGCGGCCAGTGACGGCACCTGGGCCGGGGATGTGCGGCCGCTGGTGCGGCTGAATATCAGCGTGATCATCGAACACAACGGCCGCCGCGAGCGTGGCAGTTTCGGAGGAGGTGGGCGTACCGACTACCGCTTCTTCGAGGCCGAGGAACGAGCCATGGCCTACGCCCGGGAGGCGGTGCGTCAGGCGGTGGTCAACCTGGATGCGATCGCCGCTCCCGCTGGTGCCATGCCGGTGGTGATGGGCCCGGGTTGGTCCGGGGTGCTGCTGCACGAGGCGGTCGGTCATGGTCTGGAAGGGGACTTCAACCGCAAGGGCAGCTCGGCCTACAGTGGCCGGGTCGGCGAAAAGGTCGCCTCCAGTCTGTGCACCATTGTCGACGACGGTACTCTGCAGGGCCGCCGTGGCTCGCTGAGCGTGGATGACGAGGGCACCGGCACCAACTGCACCATGCTGATCGAGAACGGCATTCTCAAGGGCTATATCCAGGACAAGCTCAACGCCCGGCTGATGGGGGTGGCACCCACCGGCAACGGCCGCCGCGAGTCCTACGCGCACCTGCCGATGCCGCGCATGACCAACACCTACATGCTGGCCGGGGAAAGCGATCCGGAGGAGATCATCCGCTCGGTGAAGAAGGGCCTGTACTGCGCCAGTCTTGGCGGTGGACAAGTGGATATCACCAGCGGCAAGTTCGTGTTCTCCACCAGCGAGGCCTATCTGATCGAGGACGGCAAGATCACTGCCCCGGTCAAGGGCGCGACCCTGATCGGCAACGGTCCTGAGGTGATGAACCGGGTGTCCATGGTCGGCCACGACCTGCAGCTGGACAGCGGTGTGGGCACCTGTGGCAAGGATGGGCAGTCGGTGCCGGTGGGGGTAGGGCAGCCGACCTTGAAGATTGATCAGATTACTGTGGGTGGTACCGGGGCCTGATTCAAACCCCCTCAAATCGTCCTGCTACCCGGTTCTTTCTCACGCCATCCGCCGCAAACACCTTGCCGCTCATGGCGATATATACCCCCGGCTGGCAGGTGCTCAGCGCGCCGACGGCCAGCCCCAGATTGAACAGCGCATCGGAGTCGCGGAAGCGTGCTGGTTGCATGGCACCGGTGAGGACAATCACCTTGTCGTCGATATCCGCCAGCGCGGCGGCGGTGACGGTCATGGTGTCGGTACCATGGGTGATGAGGATGTGGTCATGGGGGCAGGCGGCGACGCTGGTGTGGATCAGCTCGCGGTCGGCATCGTTCAGTTCCAGACTGTCCTTCTTTACCAGCGACTCGATGGCATAATCAAAGCCGACCCGTGCGTCCCTGAGCAGTTCGTCGACCATGGGCTCGCCGATCTGGTATTCGCTGAGGGCATCGAAGTAGAGTTTGTCGATGGTGCCGCCGGTGCTGAATATCTGTACGAACATGACTGTCTGTCTCCCAGGATGAATGCCCCAAGTATGCCGTCTGACAACACCAAACACAGCCCCACTGCTCCGCCAGCGGAAAAAATCTGGTGGGTCTATATGGTGCGGGCCGAGAACGGCCATCTGTATACCGGGATCAGCACCGATCCCGAGCGGCGTTTTCAGGAGCATGTCAGCGGCAGCAGGCGCAGTGCGCGTTTCTTCAACCGCAGCCCGGCCCAAGCGCTGGTCTGGCGGCAGGTCTGCGCCGATCACTCCGAGGCCCTGCGCCGGGAGATTGCGCTGAAGAAGCTGGCGAAGAAGGTGAAGGAGGCGTTGATAGTGGGAGCATGCGAGCTGCCGGAGTTGGTCTAAGCTGACACTCTGTGCTTTGAGCCGAGGTTGTCATGAACGAGTTGATTCTGCACCATTATCCCCAATCCCCCTTTGCGGAAAAGGCCCGGCTGATGCTGGGGCTCAAGGGGTTGTCCTGGCATTCCGTGTTGATTCCGCCGGTGATGCCCAAGCCTGATCTGATCGCGCTGACCGGTGGCTATCGGCGTACGCCGGTGCTGCAGATAGGTGCGGACATCTACTGTGATACGGCGCTGATCGCCCACCGCCTGGAGCGGGAGAAGGCGGTGCCGGCACTGTTTCCTGAGGGGCAGGAGGCTATTTCGGCGGCGTTGGCGCAGTTTGGTGATCAGCTGCTGTTCCAGCATTCCATTGCCATCAACTTCCAACCCCATGCACTGCAGGCGCGCTTTTCCGGAATGCCTGAGGAGGTGGTCAAGGGCTTTCTTCGGGACCGTCAGGCGTTGTTCGCCAATGGCACGGCCAGCCGTCCGGAACCGGAGGTGGCGCTGGCCCAGTGGCCGGTGCTGATGCAGCGGCTGGAGACCCAGCTCGACCGCAATGGCGAGTATCTGCTGGGCGATGAGCCGAGCATTGCGGATCTGGCCTGGTATCACCCACTGTGGTTCATGGCGGCCAATGCTGCGGTGTCGGTGCTGCTGGAGGACTATCCCGCGATCCGTGCCTGGATGGCGCGGATCAATGACTTCGGCGCTGGTGCCTCGGTGCGCATGGAGCCGGAGGAGGCCATTCGCATTGCCCGGGAGGCAACCCCCGAGGCGCTGCCGGAACAGGGCTTTGTCAGCAGCGCCGGGCTCCGGCTGGGTGATCCGGTAGCCGTGTGCGCAGTGGATTATGGCTGCGATCCGGTCAATGGCAGCCTGGTGCATGAGGAACAGGACGAGATAGTGATCGCTCGGGACGATCCCCGGGCTGGTCGGGTGCATGTGCACTTCCCCCGGGTTGGCTACCGGGTGGATGTGCTGAAGTCCTGACCATTACCTAGTCCAGCGGGCGGTAGGAGTGGCGCTCGGGGGCGCCGCCGTGGTGGACCTTCTCGCAGGCCTGGATCAGGTAGGCGCTCTTGACCAGCGCCAGATGCGACAGCGCCTGGGGGAAGTTGCCCAGCAACCCGTATTGCGGGTGGTACTGCTCGGCCAGCAGGCCGACATCGTTGCGCAGGGCCAGCAGGCGGGCGAACTGGGCTTCGGCCTGCTCCTGACGCTGGCTCATGATCAGGTTGTCCACCATCCAGAACGAGCAGGCAATGAAGGAGCCTTCCCAGCCAGCTTCACTGCGATGCGGGCGAAAGCGGTAGACCAGGCTGTTGCGCTGCAATTCCTGCTGTATCCAGTCGATGGTCGCCTGCACCCTGGGGTCTTCCACGGGCAGAAAGCCGAGCAGCGGAATCATCAATACGCTGGCGTCCGGCTCGGCATCCTCGTAGCTCTGCTTGAACACCCCACGCTGCGGATCCACACCCCGCTCACAGACCTGCGCGTGTATCTCATTGCGCACCCGGCGCCAGTGTGCCAGCGGGGCATGCAGCTTGAACTGCTCGGCATCACGGATCGAGCGATCCAGCGCCACCCAGGCATAGACCTTGGAGTGGATGTAATGGCGGCGGCGTCCGCGCAGTTCCCAGATGCCCTCATCCGGCTGGTGCCAGCAGGCAATCACCTTGTCGACCAGCCGAC
>LSQX01046315.1_pt1 | contig 16245 bp, 15 predicted proteins | sample 654561 | NCBI WGS metagenome assembly LSQX01 (sample SAMN04489861, study PRJNA283612) | anaerobic digester metagenome | isolation source: 4 biogas reactors fed with cattle manure at either 37C or 55C with and... | place: Denmark: Kongens Lyngby | collected 2014 | reverse complement strand
TCGCAAAGAATAGCAATGATGTGGTATAAGTCAATCCAGTAGACCCCTGAAGCAATCGAGCGGCACCAATTAATTGAGCGGCCATGGCTGCGGTCAGGAAAAATACGATGGATAATGATGCAATAATGTATACCGTATGACTATTGTAACGAGCCTTTAAAAAGTCTGTAATAGAATTTGCATTAACTTTTCTTGAAATAATCGCAAACTTCTTACCAAGAACTGACAAGGTAAAGTAACCCGTCGGCATTTGTGCCATGGCAAGAAACACCCAAGCCAGACCATGGGTATAGGCTGTTCCAGGTCCGCCAATAAAAGAACCTGCCGATAAATAGGTCGCAACCATTGTCATGGCCAAAACAAATCCGCCGGTATCGCGGCCACCTGTTAAGTGTTCACCAATATATGCGTCACCAGTCGAACCTTTTTTCAGGGATGCTTTTTTATTAAGTGAACTAGCATAAAACCCAATCACATACATTAAAATAAAATATATTAGAATAGGTATCAAAGTTCCCCATTGAATATCACCCATTATTTAGTCCTCCTTTGTTCGGCTTGGAATTCAATTGCTTCTTCTTCGGTCATAGCTTCTAGTGACATGTCAGCCATTTTATTGGTATACCTAAAGGTAAAAAAGATAATAATAATTGGTGTAATAATACAGCTCATAAAAAACCATAAAGGCAGGCCAAATACATAGGTATACTCTGAAACAGGTCCGCTTCCCAATCCATAACCAAAAGCCAACCATAACACTAAGTTAAAAGCCCCGAGACCTACTCCCCATTTTGCTTCTTGATTACAAACTTTATACCGAGGATCTGAGATAAAACCTTCTTCTGTCATCAAGTCCTCTTTGGCAGCTTTAAGTTCCTCTTCTGTGAATTTCGTATGTTTAGAATTTTTCTCCATTTTTTCCTCCCATCAGTCAGATTTAACTGGTTTCTAAAACGTCATATTCTCCTCAACGTTTTTAAGGCCTCCTTTACCTTGGCTTATCGTTTTCTCGCTGAATTAATAAAGCTTATCGAGTTTTACTTCTTTATTGAAAGAATATTCTTCTGTCGGGAAGGTTCCTTCAATGGATTCTTTATGGAAATCATTGAGTCCATCAATCATTACTTTACGAACATCGGCAAAGAGCTTGACAAATTTTGGCTTGAAATCGTTGTACATTCCCAGTAAATCTTGAGTTACCAGAACTTGACAATCCACATGAGGACCAGCCCCGATTCCTAAGATTGGAACGGCGACGGATTTTGTAACCGCTTCTCCAACACCAACCGGTACACATTCCAAAACGATGGAAAAAGCTCCAGCTTCTTCAAGGGCCTTGGCATCTTTAATAATCTCTAAAGCAGATTCTGGGGTTCCACCCTGAACTTTAAATCCACCCAGCTGAGTTGCATTCTGTGGCGTTAAACCAATATGCCCCATAACAGGTATTCCAGCTTCCACAATTGCCTTGACAACATGAGCATATTTTTGGCCACCCTCTAGTTTCACACAATCACAGTTTGTTTCCTTAATCAAACGTGTTGCATTTTCAACGGCTTTTTCAACGGATGAGTTATAAGAACCAAATGGCATATCTCCAACAATAAATGTATTCGGTGCTCCTTTTACAACGGGTTTAATATGATGAACCATATCGTCCATGGTAACTGGGGTTGTGCTGTCATAACCCAGCATAATCATCCCTAAGGAATCACCAACCAAAATAACCTCAACCTCTGATTCATCTACAATACCAGCCATGGTGTAGTCATAAGCCGTTACATAGGCAAACTTTCTACCCTCTTCTTTATACTTTTTAAAATCCAACACACTCATTTTCTTTTTCATTTTACTTCTCTCCCTTGTTTTTTTTATGAGTTTTCTTGAAACTTGAACTAATCATTCTTTTAATCATTCTTTTAAAATTTCTACTTGATCTTTTTAAACTCTTTTTTGATTTCTTAGATTTAATCTTTACGTCTGAAGTTCATTGGTCGACTTTATTCACTTACCCTAGTGGCTTTAATCGTCAATTTCCATTACCAGTCTTAATTTCCAGTCTGCAATTGTTGACTTTGATTATCAGCTTTGATGACGATTGAATTTTCAGCCTAGATTACTAGTCTCCACTGCAGCCTAATCCGTTTGTGTTTAGTTTGCTGTTTAGTTTGCTGTTTAAAATTTCGATTCTAAGAAACGAATCAAATTTCGAACCAGCTCATTGGCCGGAGCCTTTAAACCCTGTTCTTCGGCGATTTTAACAAATGCACCATTGATCTTATCAATTTCCGTCTCGCGCTTATTTAACACATCAGCTCGCATGGATGATTTGTTTTCAGAAGTTGCCTCACTTACATCAAGGACATCTTGGAATATCTCCTCTTCATTAAATTGATAGCCAAGTGAATTAGTAATTTGAACCGCTTCATCGACAAGAAGTTGAGCTGCATCTTTTAAGTAGGGATCTTGTCCGATTTCACCATTAGGCACATCCAGCAATGCCGTTAAGGCATTAATTCCAGTATTAATGAAAAGTTTATGGAACACTAGTTTTTTTATATCTTCTTTTATTTCAACTTCGAAACCACTTTCCCTTAAAACTTCAGCTATTACACCAACCCCAGCCATACCATCCGTTGCAGGACCAATAATTGTTTTACCTGATCCAGCATGGAAAATCTTACCAGGTTCCAAAATAGTACAACCGTGACTTGTTGTTCCAACCACAACATGGCTAGGATCCACTAGCTCCATCAAATCTAAATCATTACCATAACCATTTTGTAGTGTTAAAACCAAAGTGTTCTCACCCACAATATTTTTGCTTTGAGCCATCGACTGTTTGGTGTGAATGGATTTAACAAAAATTAGCACCAAATCCATTACCGGTAATTTTTCTGAATTCAAGACACCTGTGGGGTGAGTAATCTTTTCGCCCCCCTCTTTATCCAAGGTTGTAAGACCTTTCTGGTTAATCGCATTAATATGGTCTTCCCAAACATCAATCAAATAAACATCATGCTTTTCTGACAAGTGGCCTCCAAAGAGGCTTCCCATAGCTCCTGAACCAATAATAGAAATTTTCAAATAATCCTCTCCTTTCGTATTTCTTCAAAGTTGTCTTACCACTTAAACCGAGTATACATTGCAATGAAAACGTAATCAATTGCTAATCTAGTAAAATTTAACCGCTCGTCCTGTTAAATGTTTATCATTCCCTCGTCTTTTTCTTCGTTTATTGGGTCATGATATAATAAGAGTAATAATTATTTAAATAATGGGGTACAAATGAATGCTAGAAATATCAAGATCAAAAAAAATACAGCGCGAACTTCGGTCCTTAATTTTAGTCAAGGAACAGTTTAAGCCTGGGGAAAAACTCCCCACAGAAAACTCTTTAGCAAAAAGTTTCAATGTCTCTCGGCCCATGATTCGCGAGGCAATTAAAGCTCTTGAAGCCCAAGGCGTCCTGGTTACAAAGCATGGTAGCGGAACCTTTGTAGCCGACTATCCCGGTTTTTCAAATGATCCACTAGGCCTTGCCGATTTAAAAGACAAAACACCCCTTTTAAGAAATTGGTATGAGGCCAGAATGGCCATTGAATCTGAAGTTGTACGCATGGTGGTTAAAAATGCCACCGAAGAAGATATTCAGACGATAGAAAAATGTGTCCATGAAGTTGAAACTGCTATCAAATATGGTGACAAAGAGTTTTTAAAAAAAGACCGTAAATTCCACATTGCTTTAGCCTATGCCACTCATAATCCAGTAATGGAGCGCATTGTTATTGTATTGATGAGGTCTTTTTATTACAGCATTACGGATAGTTTGGAGCTCACTTGGTATAAATCAGCCATGGAAAATGCTCATCTCCATCACCAACGGATTCTCAAGGCAATCATTGAACGAGATGATGTGGGTGCAATGCTTGCCATTCGCTCGCACATGAACCAAGCTTTACATGATTTAGATACTCACCACTAGTTTCAATCCTTCCTAAGGGCAACCCATCGATCAAATTCTTCGTTAATTATCCTACAAGGAATTTACGGATTATAATTGTATTTTGACTGGAATTACTAAATTAACACCTCCTTCCCTGGCTCTATAAGCTGATTCCACAAGATATATTAGTAAACTGCCTTAGTTTAAGATAAAATTAGTAAAGGTCTCATCCTTCGTTTATGTAAAGGGGATCAAGTTTTTTTCAAAACGCTTTTAAATCGCTTTTAAATCACTTTTTATTAGCTTCCACGTAAATTCAAGATAGCCGAAAATAGATTTCAAGTTGTTTCCACTTCATCAAAAATAAATTTCAAGGGACTTCCAAGTAGTCGAAATTTGATTTCTCATTTTTTATAAGCTAAGGAAACCATCAAATCGATTAATTGCTCAGCTAGTTTTAGACCACCACTTTCCCGCCAAGGAATGAAAATAGGCCAGTATTTGATGATTGGTCTTCTTTCAACCAAAAAAAGTTGGAAGAAGAGTAAATATTTTTTAATTTTTAGCCCAAACTTCATTAAATCTGTTATAATTATATGGTTGAATTGATTTTGTGTTGAATAGAATCCCAAGCAAAGTCAGAACAGCCAAAAACTGCAAATATTTTATATTGTATACTTGAAAGTTAATTCTCAAGTATGATATACTTATTTATGCTGTAAAACACTCGTTAAGGAGGTGTTGTAATGTCAAGAAAATGCGCATATTGCGATAAGGGCGTTGTTTCAGGTGTATCGTACAGTCACTCACACAGACAGAACAAGAGAACCTGGGCTCCCAACCTAATGAAGGTCAGAGCAATTGTCAACGGAACTCCTAAAAGAGTCAGTGTTTGTACAAGATGCCTAAGATCCGGTAAAGTTGAAAGAGCAATATAATGACAAAGGCCAGAATGCTGATTCCGGCCTTTTTGTTTTTTTGCTTTTTGTTTCACTGCATTTTTTCAGATTATTATAATTTTTCAAAAGCTCATCTTTTAAGAGCTTTTTTTGTTTTCTCTGTTATTTGCTTTTCACTGTTATTTACTTTATCTGTTATTTTGCTTTGCTCTTTTTGTTTGCTCTTTTTTAAAAACTTTCAGTTCAACATTCAACTTTAAAACAAACTCACCTCGAATTTCTTATATAATTTGTCCGGTGCTAATATGCTTTTATAGTCTCGAAAAATTTACTTCTAACCCATTATCTGAACTAAGTCCCTTGCCACATATTTTCTGCACAAAAAAAGTACTGGTAATAAATTACCAGCACCCAATATTATAACGTCCAAGGTTCAACAAACTAATCCTGTAATGTTTAAACGTTGTGGTTTGATTAAGTCTTGAAGTGTTCTATTAGTGACCGTTTTACTCAAGAGCTTCAATCCCTTCTCTTAATCTCGGCTAATGATAACCAAAACAACCCCTTCTTGGAAATCAATTCGAGCAATCTCGTGGGTAAACTCATTGGAAACCGTTAGGGTTGAACCAAGGGTCAGCTCATGAGCTTTTAAGGGGTATTTAACGCCTGTTAGAGTAAAGTTGGACACCTTGCCCCCTAAGGGTAAAAAGGATAGATACCAGCCTGTGCGAGGCTCTAAGCTGCAGGGACCATCTGTGAGAAAGGCATGATTGTGATCATCCAGCAAAGAAACTTTGACACCCATCTTTAAACCCTGGAGCAATAGTCCTATATTGGCCAACAAATGATCTAATCTCGTGCCGGTGCCGCCAAGAATAATCACTTCTTTGGCTCCTCGGGTCACAGCTTCATGCAAGGCTGCTTCCGTATCCGTGAAATCCTTATTGACCTTGTAGGTAATCACCTCTTGGTCTTTTTTCATGCCCTCTAGCAGCTCTGGCTTTAACGAATCAAAATCACCTAAGGCTAAATCAAATGGAATACCTTCGTTTAAGAGCACGCCGGCTCCTGAGTCAGCGGCTATAATCAAATCCACTCCCCCACCGATTACTTGATCTAAAAGCTCACGGGAAGGTGCAGATCCTCCCGTAACAATTAATGCTTTCAATTCAACTGACCCTTTAATGTTTTAATATTCTCAGCCATGGCTCGGTTTTTAAAGACTGCCGATCCTGCCACAAAACAGTCTGCCCCAGCATCTGCTAACATTCGGATGTTTGTAGCATCTACCCCGCCATCCACCTGAATAATGAGCTCTGGATTTACTCGGTCTGCCATGGCACGTAGCTTGCCAATCTTTTCTTCAGCATAAGGAATAAACTTTTGGCCCCCAAAACCTGGGTTCACGCTCATTAAAAGCACATAATCAAGACTTGGTAGAATTTCTTCCAAGACAGCCACCGGAGTTGCTGGATTCAAGGTAATTCCAACCTTAACTCCTAGTTCCTTGACCATGGCAACGGCTCGGTCCACATGAGTCACCGCCTCCCAGTGAAATGAAATCATGTCCGCTCCAGCTTTGGCAAACTCCTCAAAGTACTTCTCCGGATTTACAATCATTAAATGAACATCAAAGGGACGCTTGGTGTAGGGGCGAATGGCTTTCATAACCATGGGTCCAATACTAATATTCGGCACATAACTGCCATCCATCACGTCAACGTGGATCCAATCCGCTCCGCCCTCATCAATGGCCTTGATATCTGCTCCCAGTGCGGCAAAATCCGCTGATAAAATTGAAGGTGCTATTAATCCCATTTGTATTTGTCTTCCTCCCTAAGTCTTTTTAACATATATTGATAGTAATCATAACGATGAGGGGTTATACTCTTACCCACTTCATCCTTGACGGCGCAACCTGGTTCTTGATCGTGAAGACAGCCATTAAAACGGCAGGTCCCCTCTAACTTGCGAAATTCAGGGAATAAATCCTTTAAGTCTCGATATTCAATCCCTTTGGGTTCAATATTTGAAAAGCCTGGAGTATCAGCTAAAAAGCCTCCCCCCATTCGGACTAATTCCGTATGCCTTGTGGTATGTTTCCCACGCTTGATTTTAACAGACACAACACCCGTTTCCATCTTTTCCTCCCCCAGCAACTGATTCAAAAGTGTTGACTTACCCGATCCCGAGGGACCACACAGTACAGTGACTTCTTGATCTAAACGTGGAAGTATCAAGTCAACCACTGCCTCTGATGTGGCACTAATAAATAAAGCCTCATAGCCAGTGCCCTCATAATATGTCTTGGCTTTTGTTAGTAACTCATCGGAAGCTAAGTCTTTTTTGTTAAAGAATATAACGGGACGAATCTCTTTTTGTTCCATAACAAGCAGGAAATGATCTAAGAGTGTCCAGTTAATATCAGGTTCGGCTAAGGCAAACACCAGAAAAGCTTGCGTTACGTTAGCGATGGCTGGACGGACTAACTCATTGCGTCGTGGTTTTATTTCATTGATAATTCCCTCTGGAACGTCTGGTTTATAAACCACATGATCTCCAGGCAAAGGAGATCCTGTTAAGCGAAATTTACCTCGAGCTCGGCAGGGTGTTATGCCATGCCCGCCATCTTCTTTGACGTAATATAAACCGCCTACTCCCTTGATAATAATACCTTCCATTCATACCTCCATGAGCGAAAAAGCCCGTTAACACGGGCTTTTCTTATTTTTATTCATTGTAAGGAACATTACTCAGTGCATTAACTAGAATTCGTTTGTTTGATATATCGACTTCTTTAACCACTGCATTAATTTTTCCTTGATCCATTAATTCATTTTTCTTAGCCGTTGGAACTACAGAACCATCAGGGTTATGTAGGTTTAGAATACTAATGGTATAGCCTGCTTTTAAAGCAATCTCTTCTGCTTCATAGTAATCTTTTTCCACTAGATCTTTCGCCGTAACCTTTCCAGTAGCTGGTGGTTTTGTTCCTGGAGTCGTAGTTGTTACCGGCTTAGTGGCTGGTTTAGTATCAGGCTTTGTAGCCTCTGGCTTGGTATCTTCCGGCTTAGTGTCCTCCGGCTTGGTGACTTCTGGTTTAGAATCAGGCGTGGTTGTCGATTCTGGAGCCGAGGTTTCTTCATACTTACCAATTTCCACATTAATTACAGTATCCAATGTTACCCGTGTTCCCATGGGTAAGCTTTGGCTCACAACCTTACCATCAAAGTCTTTATCTTCCACCATTACATAGGTGGTGCTACCAAGTTTTAGTTTTGCTGCCATCAAGGTCTCACTGGCCAGACTTGGCTCTAAACCTAGGATATGTGGAACAACTAAATCTTCTTTGTTTGGATCCTTGCCTTTGGATATGGTCAAATTAACCGTGCTGCCTTTTTCCAGTTCCCGACCAGATAAGGGGTCTGAGGTAATGACAATACCTTCCAAGATATAGTCATGATAAACATCATCGACCTTACCTTCAACTAGATCTGAACCAATGATAGCTGCTCGTGCTTGTTCCAAATTCATATTGGAGAAATCTGGCACTTTAACGATCTCGCGAGTTTTTGAAACTTTAGCTTTTACCGTTCCGCCGGTTTGCACTTCTTCCCCTGCATTCGGTGATGATTCCAGTACAAACCCACCGGGTGTTTCTGACGTAATGTACTCAGGCTCAAGCTTGATCTGGAATTTTGAAAGCTCTAGGCGAGCCTTAGCCTCACTCATTCCTACAATGTTAATCATAGACATGGTTTTCTGGTCATTTTGCTCTTGTCGCGAATCGTTTAGATTATTAAAATAGTTCACGGCGTATACGCTAACTCCAGTCAATAAGATGACAAGCCCTACCAATAGAGCCAACAGTCCACGATTGCGTCGTTTTTCTCTTTGTTCTTCTTCAATAATTTCATCGTATTCAAATTCATCGTCACCGTCTGGAGGCATTCCATCAAACTTTGCCTTGGCCGTGACAGGTCCTGTGGTTCTCACAGGTGACATGACTTGAGTAGAGTCCATGGTAGCTTTGGTAGGAACTTCACCATTGCCATCAGCAATAGCATAAACTAAGGGACCAGCCCCTTTCACCCGCTGAATATCAGTAAGCATATCATCCATGCTTTGATAACGATCAATGGGGTCTTTGGCTACCGCTTTCATAATCACTGCATTGAGCTTTTCTGAAATGCTAGAATTAATGGTAATCGGTGGAATCACCGGTTCTTGCATATGCTTTAAAGCAATGGTTACAGGACTCTCAGAATCAAAGGGCAGTCGGCCTGTGACCATTTCATACATCACAATCCCCAATGAATAGATGTCAGACCGTAAATCCGTTGTCAAACCTCTAGCTTGCTCTGGTGAAAAATAATGAACCGATCCAATAATCCGACCTGAATTGGTCATGGTCGATGATTCGGAGTGCTTGGCAATGCCAAAATCAAAGATTTTAACCCGATCATCATCGGTAATTAAAATATTATGGGGCTTAATATCACGGTGAATAATACCATTAATATGAGCATGTTGCAGACCCTTAGCAATCTGCTCAGAGTAATTGATGACTTGATCTTGAAAGAGCCGTCCTTTTTCTTTGATAATCTTTTTTAGAGTTCGCCCTTTAATATACTCCATTACAATATATTGCAGCCCCTGTTCTGAGCCCACATTATAAATATTAACGATATTTGGATGATTCAACCCAGCTACAGAGTTTGCCTCTTGCCGGAATTGCTCTAAAAATTCTGTGTTTTGAGCAAATTCTTCTTTTAAAATCTTAATCGCATCGTAGCGCTTTAAATTCATATCCAGCGCTTTATATACGTTGCTCATTCCACCCATGGCAACTTTTTCTACAATTTGGTATCTTTTACCCAGTATTCTTCCAATCATTTACGATCTCCTTTGAAAATCAACAGTGAAATGTTATCTTGACTTCCCCTTTCCTTTGCCAAGTTCACCATTGTTTCCACAAATTTCTTTTTATCTGGCTCTTCTAAATGAACTTTTAACATATCTTCTTTGCTTACATAATCTGACAAACCGTCAGTGCAAAGAATCATATAATCAAAATGACTTTTTTCCACTTCAAGAATATCTACTTTAACTTGTTCATGGGTACCCAAGGATCGAGTAATGATGTTTTTTTGCGGATGAGAGGCTCGCTCCTCTTCCGTTAAACTCCCAGTGTCCACCAATTCCTGAACCAAGGAATGATCCCGAGTTAGTTTGGCAATTCGATCGTCCTTAATTAAAAAGGCTGACGAGTCACCAGCATGAGCTACATAGACTTCATTGCCCACGTCTAGAGCACAGGTAATAGTTGTTCCCATGCCATTTAACTTTAGATTTTCCGCCGACATTCGATAAATTTCTTGGTTGGCTTTTTGAATCGCCGATTCCAAAATATGGGGCGCAATATTACGATTATAAAATTCTCGAATATAATTGATAATTAATTCGGTGGCCTCTCGGGAGGCAATTTCTCCCGCTCGATGTCCCCCGATGCCGTCACAAACGATATAAAAACCATAATCCTTGGTGATATCAAAATCTACAAAGTCTTCATTGGTTTTACGAAAGTTACCGATGTCCGTCATTTTCTCCGCCATGGAGTCCACCTCCCTGATCAAGAAAACTTCGTTTCAACTGACCACAGGCCGCCTCAATATCTGAGCCCATTTCCCGCCGAATCGTAGTTGGGATGCCAAAGCTTTCCAACCACCGTTTAAAAGTCTCAATTTTTTTCATATCAGGTTTATGCAAAAGGCTATCTTTAATTTCATTGAGGGGAATCAAATTGACGTGACTCATCATCCCTCTTAGCAAATCTCGAAGCCTCACTGCATCTTCTTGCGTATCATTCACGCCTTCCACCAAAGCATACTCAAAAGATATGCGTCGATTGGTTTTATCCTGATAGTAGCGTAATGCAGCAAACAACTCTTTTAAATCATATTGCCAAGCCACCGGCATCAATTCTCTGCGCGCCGCATCAGTGGTTTGATGCAGGGAGATGGCAAGTTTCACTTGGTTATCTAAATCAGCAAAGTCACGAATTCTCGGTGCAATGCCACAGGTCGATAAGGTAATTCGGCGTTGCCCAATATTTAGACCCCAAGGGGCTGATACCATTTCAAGAAACTTTGCCACATGATCAAAGTTATCTAAAGGTTCTCCCGAGCCCATTAAGACAAGGTTTGATATCCGCTCGCCCGCCACTTCACTTAAGGCTAAAATCTGACCAATCATTTCGCCAGGCGTTAAGTTTCGCACCAAACCTTCTTTGGTGGAAGCACAGAAACTACATCCCATACGGCATCCAACTTGAGTCGAAATACATACAGAATAGCCATGCTCATACTTCATTAGCACAGCTTCAATAATGTGACCGTCTTTTAGTTTCAATAACCCTTTTCTTGTTCCATCTACGGATTTCATTAACTTGATAATCTTTGGAACATCCACCGTGTAACTTTCTTTTAGAAGAGCACGAGTGGATTGAGAAAGGTTCAACATGTCGTCAAATTCAAATACGCCTTGATAAATCCAGTTTAAAATCTGGTCTGCTCGGAAGGGCTTTTCACCCAACTCCTTTAGGCTTTGTTTTAATTTCTCAGGTGTGAGGTTTAATATATTAATCAATGATTCTCCATCCAAACTATTTACAGTAAATTTAATAAATTTCTAAATTATTATACCATACATCACCTGGCCATGAGTGAAAAACAAATAACAAAAACCCTTCACCTCAGTGATTTTACACCACTTAGCAAAAGGTTTTTTGATTTTTTAAAATCCTGGCCCTATATCCTTAAAAAAGTCATATTAATTAAGACTTTCATTGGCAAAATAAAACGATTTTAATAGGCTTATTTGAAAGGTTTTAACCAAACTCCAAGGAAAAACTTTGGTCGCTTTAATCTTAAAACGCATCTTAAATATAGTAGGCTTTCAATTCTTAAGAGGCCTTACAGCCTCTCTATATTCTTAAGACTTTTTTATAACAGCCAGAAAGAAACCATCAAGACCCTGTCCCGGTAACACAGTCAGCATCCCTTCTTCTAAAACTAGTTGGTCCAGTCCTTTGCCATGAGCTTGTTCCACCAAATCCATTAAAAGAGTGTCATCCAGGCTAAAATCAGGCTGCTCTTTTAAAAACTTTTGAACCACGTCTTGATTTTCACCACGATTTAAAGTGCAGGTAGAATAAATTAAATGGGCACCGGATTTTAAGTAGCGGGATCCATTGTTTAAAATCTTTAATTGAATCTCTGACAGCTCCTGCATAGCCTTTTGATCGATGTGCAGGCGAATATCCGGTTTACGACCTAAAAGGCCCAGCCCAGAGCATGGCACATCCATTAGGATGCCCTCTGCTTGATCCTCTAGCTCTGGCAAAAACTTCGTGGCATCAGCCACTTTGGTCTTAATGTCTAAACCCAATCGTTTGAAGTTTTCTCTCATACGTAGAAGCTTTTGCTCCGTTAAATCAAAGGCAATCACCGAAAGATCCGGTAAGATCTCTTTTAAGAAAGCACTCTTACCACCAGGAGCTGCACATAAATCCAAGGCTAACCCTGATTCCATGGTTTTTGCTAATACCATGGGTGGTAAAGCCGCTGCTTCATTTTGAACCGAGAAATAACCTTCCCGATAGCCGGGCAAGCTGCGCATGCCGCCTTGGCGATCCAAGTAGAGAAACTGGTCTGAAAACCAGCCTGGACGATACTCATAATCCGCCTCATCCAGTAACTCCATATAAGCCTTGGGGCTGATTTGATCCACATTAATGCGAATGCAAATTCCTTCGGCTTGAACTAGGGCTGCCATGACTTCTTTATAACGCTGAGGAAATTCCGCCATAAAATGACGAACCAAATCTGGCTTTAAGGAAAACTCAAAGGCAAGTTCTTCCACCTCATCCTTGAATTTTAAAGGTTTTTCATCTCGCAATATGCTTCGCAAAACCCCATTCACAAATCCTCCACCCCGCGGACTTTTCTTGCGAACAATGGTTACCGCCTCAGAGACTGCAGCAAAGGAAGGCACTCGATCTAAGTATTTAATTTGATAGATGGCCAACCTAAGTTGAGACAAGACTTGATCTTCCATCTTTTTTAGTTTCACTTTAGAATAGTTCATGATCATCCGGTCGATGGAATAAAGCCTTGCCAGGGAACCATAAACTAGTTCCGTGACAAAGGCTTTATCCTGAATTGACAGTTTATCACCAGACAGAGCTTCATCCAGGACAGTGCCAGAATGAAGGTTTTCCTTTGTGATTTTAGTCAATAAATCACCAGCAAGTTTTCTGGCTTGATCCATTAATCCCGTCTCCCTGCCAACACAAGTAAACGAAGAAAACTCAAGATTCCAGTTATGGCTGCTGCCACATAAGTTAAGGCCGCTGCATTGAGTACTTTTTTGGCACCAGCAACTTCTTGAGGCTCTAAGATGCCTGTATCTAAAATCCGCAAAGCTCTCTTTGAGGCATCAAATTCCACTGGCAAGGTTACTAGCTGGAAGATCACCGTAAATAGAAAGAGAAATGCTCCCGCCTTAATAAAAGTTCCACCTAAAAATAATCCTGCTAACACAAGAATCATGGAAAAGTTACTACCAAAGGAAGCCAAAGGAACAATGGCACCCCGTAAACGCATGGGACGATAATCCACATCATCCTGAATGGCGTGACCCACTTCATGAGCTGCCACACCAAGGGCAGCCACAGACTGACTACCATAAACGCTGTCGGATAGGCGCAACACTTTGCCTCTAGGATCATAGTGATCCGTTAAATTACCCCGCACCCGTTCAATGGTAACGGTTTGTAATCCAGAATTATCCAGGATATAACGAGCTACCTGAGCGCCGGTTAACCCACGGCGATTAGCTACTTTAGAATAGGTATTAAAAGTTGATGAGATTCTTGCCTGAGCCCACATACCTAGTAAAATACCAGGCAAGAGAATCAGCATAGTTGAATCCATATAAGGCATAAAGGCTAAAACAGCCGAAGATAAGATCATTCTTAAACACTCCTTTTAAAGTGACTTTGTTGAAAGCGATTGCCATTTAAAAAATCGCCCACAGCCAGGGGACGTTTCCCCGGTAGCTGGAGTTTATGAATCGCCAAGGCGCCATCGCCAGTTTTAACTAAAATACCAGTCTTTTCCTGGGCAAGAATTGTCCCAGGCGCTTCTTGTCCCGTCCAATCTTCGCCACTAGCTTTTACAATTTTCACCATCATGTCATCCGCCCAAGTATAGGCTAAAGGTCGCGGTGCCATGCCACGTACTAGATTTAAAACCTCCACCGTGGATTTTGAAAAATCAATTTCAGCATCTTGTTTGGTGAATTTACGCACATGGCTAACACCTTCTTCAGGCTGAGCTTCTGGTTTAACACTTCCTTTCATCAAACCATTGACAGTTTGCTCTAAAAGAGGTCCCCCTCCCTCCATTAAGCGATCATGGAGTTCGCCATAAGTCATGTCTTGAGGAATCTTTACTTCATCTTTTAAGAGGATATCACCGGTGTCTAAGCCTTCATCCATTAGCATAGTGGTATTTCCTGACACCTGATCCCCAGCGATGATTGCTTGTTGAATCGGTGCTGCACCGCGCCAAGCTGGTAAGAGGCTAGCATGAAGATTAATACAGCCGAATTTTGGTAACTCTAAAATCCGCTTGGGTAGCATTTGCCCATAGGCGACTACCACAATTACATCTGGCGCTAATTCTAATAGTCTTTGATAGACTGCATCATCGCCTGCGATTTTTTCTGGCGTCATGACAGGAATTCCTTTTGCCTCCGCCACAGTCTTCACTGGGGATGCTTTCAGCTTTTTGCCTCGTCCATGGGGACGATCCGGCTGAGTAATGACTAGAGAGATGTCAAAGCCCTCGGCTAAGTGTTCTAAGCTTTTTGCAGCAAAATCCGGTGTCCCCATAAATACCATGGAACAGTTTGTATTACTCGTCAACGTCTTCATCATCCTCCATAACAGCTGGCTGGAACTCAGGCTTGTCTATAAATAGAATCCCATTTAAATGATCCACTTCATGACAAATCGCCCGGGCAAAAAAGTCTTCGGCCACTAAACTCTGTGCCTTGCCATCTTCATCCATATATTCCAGCTTGATTTTTTCTGGTCGATCAACATAGCCAAACTCACCTGGCACAGACAAACATCCCTCTGTCCCATTACAAAGTCCTTCTTCCTCCACAATCACAGGATTGATAAACACATGAAGGTCTTCTTCCTCCATATCAACATCCACCAGGATGATTCGTTTAAGAATGCCTACCTGAGGCGCCGCTAAGCCGACACCATTGGCATGATACATGGTTTCTTTCATATCCTCGATTAATTGCTTCATCCGAGGAGTCACTTCTTTCACTTCTTTGCTAATTTTACGTAAAATCGGATCCTGTTCTTCCCTAATTTGTCTTAATGCCATACTCTCACTCCTATTTCTATTCACCTGATAACCAACTCATCATGAGCACCATCAGACATATTTTTTTGATAGTTCTTAAGCTTTTGCTCTTTCCTTTAAGCTCTTGCTGTTGAGCTCTTACCTTTAAGCTCTTGCTGTTGAGCTCTTACCTTTAAGCTCTTGCATTTGAGTTCTTACTTCTTTTATATTTTACATGAATTTTGAATCATTTCATGCAATTTTCAAAAATTCAATTCCTGTCTTTAATCAAGTTCTTGTTTGGCTTGATTTGGTTTATTCCTTTCGTCATGAAAATCACCTATAAAATGTAAGGTTTTTCGACCCCTAAAATCATTGATTCCCAACTTACCGGCAACCATAACTTGTCTTTGGTCTTGTAACTCGTGGATTAGATGGCTTTGGTTCCAACCAATAAGCTCAAAGCCACCACGGAATTGAACTTTTACATGTTGCTGCTCACTGCCCATGGTTTGCCATCTACCAGCCTTAGGGTCAAAGGCAAAGATTCCTTTCGGTTCTTCAAATCCAGTACCAAAGGGTCTTAATTGATCCACCTCAACAATAAATTCAAATAGACTAGCCATATCAAACTCGACATCACCGCTCCCATCAAAACAAAGCAGATAGTCTGCTTGTAAAGCTTCTAGTTCCTCTTTTGGCAGACTGGATCGTATCGCTTCCACATCTTTCACTAAAAACCCATGCAGGGCTTCCAGCTCTTCGCTACTGGTTACTTCTATGCCAAAGGCAGACTCATGACCCGCTGCCCAAAATCCGGCTTGACGGATCCTGGTCAAGGCTGGATACCAGCTTGGTGAGCGTCCTGACCCTATAAACTTGCCCTGGTCTAAGCGCAGAACTAAGCTGGGTCCTTGACTGTCTCCTTGAGCCTTCATGGCCAAGAGACCAAGAATTCCAAGAGAAGCCTCCG
>LSQX01225504.1_pt2 | contig 16246 bp, 6 predicted proteins | sample 654561 | NCBI WGS metagenome assembly LSQX01 (sample SAMN04489861, study PRJNA283612) | anaerobic digester metagenome | isolation source: 4 biogas reactors fed with cattle manure at either 37C or 55C with and... | place: Denmark: Kongens Lyngby | collected 2014 | reverse complement strand
AGTGTACACCCTGGCCATGTGATCATCAGTATGCGGCAAGCTCAATGAATCTCACCCACGACTGGCTGGCTCGAGGGGTTGAGCATTTCAAGAAGACCGAACCGTTATATGGCTATGAACAATTTTTTCTACCGATCGTTCAGGGCAGTGTCTTTCCGGATCTCAGGCGACAATCGGCCGAATTCATCGCATCCATGGAGATGCCTGCCAATGCCATCGGGGGATTATCGGTTGGCGAGCCTGAGGAAACAATGTATGAGATGATCGAGGTGGTCAATGGCATACTTCCGGCCAACAAACCCCGTTATTTGATGGGAGTCGGCACTCCGGTGAATATTCTCGAAGCCATCTCACGCGGAGTTGACCTGTTCGATTGCGTCATGCCTACCCGTAATGGACGAAACGGGATGTTATTTACCCGACAGGGTATCATGAATATCAAAAACGAAAAGTGGAAAGTCGATTTTTCTCCGTTAGATACGGATGGTGCCTGTTTTGTTGACCAGCACTATTCCAAGGCTTACCTACGACACCTCATCATGACAGGGGAGCGGCTGGGTGCACAGATTGCCTCAGTGCACAACCTGGCATTCTACCTCTGGCTGGTGCGCGAAGCAAGGGAGCAGATCCTTGCCGGGACCTTCACCCAATGGAAAAATGCGATGATTCCTCAATTGAAATCACGGCTCTGACGCGATGTTCAAAAGGCTTGATATCTATATTATCCTTAAGTTCCTTGGAACATTTTTTCTCGCCATCGGATTGATCACGCTGGTGGCTGTGGTGTTTGATTTTTCGGAGCGTGTCGATGATTTTATTCAGCATCAGGCTCCCCTTAGATTGATTCTGACTCAGTATTATCTGAATTTCATCCCCTACTTTCTCAATCTGTTTAGTTTCCTGTTTGTGTTTATCGCGGTGATCTTCTTTACCTCAAAGATGGCTGTCCACAGTGAGATCACGGCTATCCTGGCCAACGGTATCAGTTATCGACGGCTGATGCAGCCTTACCTGATTGCGGCTTTTTGTATTGCCTTGGTCAGTTTCTTGCTGGCTAACTACCTGATTCCTTACACCAGCATCGCCCGGCTTGATTTTGAAGAAAAATATCTCAATAAAATCAGCGGTCCCCCGGAACGGGATATCCATAAGCAGATTGATACCGGTGCCTATATTTATGTTGATAATTTTAACCAGCGTAGCCTGCGAGGAACCCGGTTCTCCATTGAGAAATTCGAAGATGGAGTGCTGATTTCCAAGCTGATGGCTGATTATGTCCAGTACGATACCGCAACGGGAACCTGGAAGGCTCACAATTACTGGATCCGGGAGATTGACGGTTTAAAGGAGACCATGACGAGTGGAAAGCTGCTGGATACCCTGCTGAATCTTGATCCCAGTGATTTTAACCGTAGGGCTAATATTGTGGAGGCCATGACAACTCCTCAGCTGAAGGAGTTCATCGAACGGGAGTTGAGCCGGGGTCATGGAGATGTCTATTACGAGATTGAGCGCCATCGCCGATCGGCCGGCCCCTTTGCCGTGTTTATCCTCACGGTGATTGGCGTGGCCCTGTCAAGCCGACGGATGCGTGGAGGCATCGGTGTACACATTGGATTCGGGATTGCCCTTTCCTTCTCCTACATTCTCTTCATGCAGGTGTCCAAGGAGTTTGCCCGGGCAGGGAGCCTGACGCCTTGGTTGGCAGTCTGGCTCCCAAATTTCATTTATGCGGCCATCGCTGTGGTTCTATATCGATTAGCACCGAAGTAAGGCGGTCGACCAAAATTGACGCTCTGTGGTTGCAATTGTAACGACACCCCCGTTTTTGAGTCATAACCATGGATCATGCTCACCAAGACATCACCTCCCTGATGATCGTAGGGATTATCTTTGTTTGCGGTGGCACAGAACGGGTTGTTGGCGATAATTTTGGGCGAAAACTCGAAAAATAGATTCCGTTAAGGAATGATATAGGATTAGCAATATGGAAGGGTTTTACCATGCGAGGTAGAGCTCTTATTTTAACAACTTTTAACAAGATTAATGATTAAACTTGTTCACTATTAAACCATCAAACAGCTAAACAAATAGAGACGTGGAAATCCGAATTGAGAATCTGGACAAGATTTATAAAAACGGTCATAAAGCCCTAACGGATATTAACCTAACCATCGAGGACGGGATGTTCGGACTGCTGGGCCCTAACGGAGCCGGAAAATCCACCTTGATGCGCATTTTGGTGACCTTGATGAAGCCGTCAAACGGCAGGGTTTTGGTCAACGGCATGGATCTGCAAAAACACCGGAAAGAGGTCAGAGCACTGCTTGGCTATCTTCCCCAGGACTTTAGATTCTTTGCCAAGTATCGTACCTGGGAGTTTCTCGACTATTCGGCCCGGTTGGCGGGTCTGAAAAACCGAGCCCAGCGAAATCAGGCTGTGGAGCAAATGCTGGAGCAGGTTGGACTTTATGAAGCTCGCGATCGGCGTGCCGGAAGGCTATCCGGCGGGATGAAAAGAAGGCTGGGAATTGCTCAGGCCATAATCGGCGATCCAAAAATCCTGATTGTTGATGAACCAACTACCGGGCTGGATCCTGATGAACGAATCCGCTTCCGGAATATCCTTTCCAAGATGACCGAAAAGGAGATGATCGTTATCCTCTCAACCCATATTGTTGGCGATATATCGAGTACCTGCCGCAGTATGGCCCTCCTGGAAAAGGGGAAGCTGGTATTCGTAGGAGCACCTGACGAGCTGATCGACCGTTCAAAGGGCCATGTCTTCCAGATGACCGTGTCAACCAAAGAGTTTGAGGAGATAAAAGAAAAATACAACGTGATCTCAACTATCCCTTCGGTCGAAGGATGGGATATCCAGGTGGTTGCTGAAGATACGGGCGATCTGCCTTCAACACTTATTGAGCCTAACCTGGAACATGCTTACGTCTATTTTATGGAACTGCTGCTGAACAAGAATAAAGAACTTTTTTAGCCATGAAAACAATACGAACCATCCTGACCATAGCCTGGTTTGAAATGCTGATCCTGTTCAGGAGCTGGTTTTTCCGCATTTTTAGCGGGCTGGTCCTCCTGTTCCTGTTGGTCATGAACCTCGCTATGATGGGGGAATCATCCGGTAACTGGGGGGTAATCGGCATTGCGTCGAACATCCCTTATTTCAATATCCTCTTTCTGAGCATTAGCCAGACCTTCATCGCCATGTTTCTGGCGTTGGATTTCCTTAAGCGGGACAAGAAATTGGATACCTCAGAGGTTATCTATACCCGCTCGATGTCCAACTGGTCGTATGTTTGGGGTAAGACCATCGGAATCCTTGGAGTTTTCCTGGTGCTCAACCTCTTAGTACTGATTCTGGCGTTGATCATCAATCTGGTTTCCCAGAATGTAGCCATCGATTGGCTGGCTTATCTGTATTATCCGCTGCTGATTACGATCCCTTCGCTGATATTCGTGTTGGGCCTCTCCTTTCTGGTCATGTCGCTGGTGAAAAACCAAGCTATCGCCTTGGTGATCCTTCTGGGTTATACCGGGCTGATCCTGTTCTTCGGCAAAGCCCACGGTGATTATGTTTTTGATTTCATCGGCAACCTGATCCCCATGGTTCACTCAGATGTGACGGGGTTTGGATACGAGGGACGCCTGGTCTTACAACGCCTGATCTACCTGATGCTTGGATTATCCTTTATCTCAGCTAGTATTCTGTTGCTGAAGCGATTACCTCAATCGAGAGTTCTCTCCGCAACCACCTGGTTGATGACTTTCACTTTCGGTATCTTGGCCGGAGCCGGAATCCTTTACTATACCTCCACGGCTTCGGCGGATCAAAAATACCGGGCCGACCTGATTGCGCTGAACGATCAGCACGACAATCTGCCCGTATTGTCGCTCGACCAGTGTGACCTTACCGTGGATCATAAAGGTGAAAAGCTAGCCATTACTGCTGCCATGCAGCTTTCAAATGCCACGCTCAATCCAATCGAAAATACCGTTCTTAATTTGAACCCAGGCTTTAAAATCAACTCACTCGAAATTAACGGCGCAAAATCTACTTTCGAACAAAAGGAGCATCTGCTGCTGCTAAAATTTCCAGGGCCACTGCTTCCGGGCGATACGATCCGTTTGCAGATGGATTACAGCGGATCAGTTGATGAAAGGGTCTGTTATCTTGATATTAAGAAGGAACAAGCTGATGAGAAATGGGGACCTGATTTTATCGTGTCGATCAAAAAACGTTTCGCCATTGTCGAACCAAACTATGTTATCGTAACTCCAGAGTCGGCCTGGTACCCAACCCCCGGAGTCCTTCACGGTTCAAACCTTTCCGTATTGCCGGTGTGGAACTTCACCACTTTCAACGCTAAAGTGAAAAGTGCTTCCGGCCTTCAACCCATCATGCAGGGTCCGGCCGAACAAGAGGGCGATTATTGGAGGTTTGTACCGGAGAACCAACTAACTGGATTAACCCTGATTATTGGGCCATACGAAAGCCGAACCTTAAATACAGAAGATGTAGATTTTGAGTTAAATATACTGAAGGGGCACGATTACTTCAGTGCTGTTCTGGATTCAGTCGCGGATACCCTTCCGCGCTTTGTGGGTGACATGAAGCAAGATCTGGAACGACGGCTGGGATTATCATATGCCTATCCAAGGTTGCGGATCGTTGAAGTTCCGGCTCAGTTCTACTCCTATTCGAGGTTGTGGGTCAAGCACCGTGAATTTGTTCAGCCGGAAATGCTGCTGGTCCCGGAAATGGGAACCATGCTCAGCCAGGCTGGATTTGCCCAGTCGTACAAAATGATGGAGAAGCGTCTCAAGCAGAGCCAGGAGTCCTTGTCAGAGACCGAGATTCAGCTCCGCGTTCTGAACAATTTCTTGTCAACCAATTTCATCCCCGGGACAGACGATTTTCGGTTCCGGTTCAACGCTGGTTCCCGATCTGTTCAACTGGATAATGAAAAGAGGTACTCAGTCTTTCCCCATTTCTTTACCTATGTCAATTATGTTGGATCAAAAGAGTACCCAATTCTCAATACCGCGCTGGAATCATATATAAGTAACACCGGTGAATCTGGAATGATGGGAGGATGGGGCGGAATGGGAATCTCTGGTTTAAACGTATCAGAACAGGCAAATGTTGATTTGCAAAAAAAATCGTTTAAAGATTTGTTAGCCAGTGATTTGGATAATTATAATCTCCGGCAGGTGATTGATGCTAAGGGGCGGTATTTCTTTACTTACCTGGAGGCCATCGCCGGATCTGAAGAGTTTATGCCCTTCTTGCTTGGTGAGTTGCAGCGAAATAAGCATCAGGTTTATGATTATTCAACATTTCGGGAGAATTTCCTGGAGCGGTTTGGGTATGACATGGACGAATTTGCCAATGAATGGTATTCAGGGCGACAGTTACCTGCATTCCTGGTTGGGAATGTCCGTGTGATCGAAGTGCAACAGGGTGATTATACTCGGTATCAATTGCTATTCGATGTATCCAATCCATCCGAGACTTCCGGATTGCTCCAAATTACGCTAAGAGCTGGTCGTGGAGGTATGGGAGGCGGCCGTGGAGGTGGCTTTGGAATGCGAGGTGGTGGCAGTTCTTTCGCCCTAGCGGGGCGGGATGCCAACACGGAGAAGTTCTTGATCATGCCTCCTAATGAGGCTCTCCAGATTGGCTATGTGTTGGATGAACAACCACGCGGAATGTCGGTGAACACCATGGTCTCTACAAATCTCCCTGTATCAGTCAGTTTCCCGTTTCCGGAAGTGGAGAAAGTCAAAGGTTATACCCCATTTGAGGGAATGCGACCGATTCCCATGCTCTTAACGATGGCAGGGGAGGGGGAGATTGTCATCGACAACGAAGATCCGGGCTTTTCAACTACTGGAAAGGCTGCCGATAGCCGGTTAGTGAGATGGTTCAATATAAATAAACCAACTGACGATGTCCCTTATGTGGCGATGCAGATGTGGCGTCCTCCGCAAAATTGGACCCCCATCATCCAGTCGGGCTTCTATGGCGATTTTGTCCGCTCTGCCTTGTATGTGAAGTCGGGCGACGGAACCCAGGTAGCTGAATGGAGAACTATCATTCAGGATCCTGGTTATTATGAAGTGATGGCCTATATTAATCCGATGACTGCTCGTATGGGGATTCGCATGGGCGGTCAGGGCGGCCGGGGAGGTGGTGGCCCTGGTGGCGGGATGCCGGAGATACCGGATGAATACCACTTTACGATAGATCATGACGAAGGGCAGGACGAAGTGGTTGTTGCCCTGAAGAGTGCCGAAACTGGATGGAACAGCCTGGGATCCTTCTATTTCTCGGCTGACACCTCACGGGTGGAGCTGAATAACAAGAATAGCGGTCGAACTGTCGTGGCTGATGCAGTGAAGTGGGTTAAGCAGAAGTAACGGGTCAGATAACACACCGATCATAGAAAACGAAACAACAAGCAAATCAATCGATAACAGATCCAACTTATGAAAGCTAGAACGTTCTTAGGGGTGGCAATTTTTTTCGCTGGTTTAACCGGACTGGCTCCCCTGCATTCGCAGCAATTGATCAAACTAGATGATGCGCTGCAGATCGCTGCACAGAACAGCCCGGACATCAAGCGGGTTGAGCTGAGCCTAATCCGCACCCAGGAGTTGCTTAAGGCAACCCAGGCGTCAATGAAATCTAATTTCCGCTTCACCCTGAATCCGATCGGCTACTCGCACGACAGAGCTTTTAATGAATTGATCGGAGATTATAATACGCAGGAGAATCTGAGCAGTGCGGGGACCTTTACTGTATCACAACAGTTACCCTGGACCGATGGTAATATCTCACTTAATAACCGATTTGCCTGGCAGCGGGCTTATAGTGAGTATGCCGACCGTACCACTTCCCAGTTTACTAATAACCTAAGGATCCAATACGATCAGCCCCTCTTTACCTATAACCGGATTAAAATGCAGCTGGCCGGTCTGGAGCTGGACTTTGAAAATACCCAGCTAAACTACAATATTCAAATGCTCAATCTAGAGCGTTCGGTTGCCCAACAGTTTTATGCTGTTTTTAATCAACAAATGCGCGTCGAAATTGCTAAGGAAGAGCATGAGAATCAGAAAGTTAACTATGAAATTATCAAAAATAAGGTTGAAGGGGAGCTGGCCCGATTAGAAGAGCTGTTTCAGGCTGAACTGAACCTGGCCTCCAGTAAATCGAGCTGGGACAACAGTCAAGTTAGCCTAGAGAATGCTAAAGATCAGTTCAAAATTTTGATCGGCATGGACCTTTTTAACGAGATCGATATCCTGGCTAATCCGATCGTGGACACCGTACCTGTCGATCTGAACCTGGCTATCGAGTATGCCCTGGCAAACCGGATGGAATTGAGGCAAAGGCAGATCAGTATCGAGAATGCGCAGTTTGACTTGGTCAGAACTATGGCTACCAACGAGTTTGCTGGAAACTTTTCATTGGCAGTAGGTCTCTTTGGAGACAACGAGCAGCTTCCAAAAATTTATTCAAATCCGACGGATAACGAGCAAATCAGCCTGTCATTTCAGATTCCAATCTTTGATTGGGGTGAGCGAAAAGCCAGAATCAAAGCATCACAAACAAGCATTGAAACACAGAAGCTTAACATGGAAGATGAGCGCAACACCATTATCCAAACTGTCCGCCAGGTTTATCGAAACTTGCAGAACCTGCTGAATCAGATTGATATTGCTCAACAGAACGTTAGGAATGCCCAGTTGACTTACGATATCAATCTAGAGCGTTATAAGAATGGCGATTTGACCGGGATGGATCTGAGCTTGTACCAGAATCAGCTTTCTTCGAAGAAACTTGATTTGGTCAACGCTCAGATTAATTACAAGTTAGAATTGCTGAATATGAAGATTCAAACCCTGTACGATTGGGAAACCAAGACTGCGATTGTTCCACAAACATCTAAATAATCATTACCGAAAATGAAATCGATCCGAAACCCCTTAGTTGTTCTGGTTTTTTCCGGATTAACCCTCATCCTGATCAATGGATGCCGTACCCAGCAAACCGACGCTACCACAGAAGTGGCTGTGCCGGTCTCCATTATGGACATCAGGCCAGCGTCAATTGAGGAATATATTGAAACCAATGGAACTGTCTATCCAACGCAGGAGGTAGAATTAAAATCGGAAATGACAGGACGTTATTATCTCCAAAATAATCCCCGAACTGGTAGGCCATGGGCTTTGGGCGACCGGGTCAGGACAGGAGATCTGATTGTGAAGTTTGAAGACGAAGAGTATGTCTCTAATATTCAAATCGATTCAAAGAGAATCAACCTGGAAGTTTCTAAAAATGAGGTTGAAAAGCAACAGTCTCTTTACGAAAAAGGGGGAGCTACCCTGCGGGAACTTAAAAACTCGGAGCAAACTTTCATCAATGCGGATTATGCTTATAAAAGTGCTCAGTTACAGCTGCAAAAGATGAATGTGATTGCTCCTTTTGACGGAGTTATTGTGGATTTGCCTTACTATACCAAAGGCAACAAACTCTCGTCTGGGCAGTCGCTGGTAAAGATTATGGATTACCGGAAACTCTATATGGAGTTTCAGCTTCCCGAAAAGAACCTGACTAATGTGAATGTTAATCAGCGGGTTAGGGTACTGAATTATGCCCTTCCAGATGATACGCTTTATGGGAATATCAGTCAACTCTCTCCAGCTATTAATCCCGATACAAGAAGTTTCAAGGGAACTATAATGATTCAGAACGATGACTTGCGCCTGAGGCCTGGGAGTTACATCAAGTCGGAGATCATAACCCTGCGAAACGATAGCACGATAGTGATTCCAAAGAAAATCATTGTTTCGCGCCAGAGAGGGAAGACAGTTTTTGTTGTTGACCAAAATACTGCCATGGAACGCGTGATTACCACTGGACTGGAAAATCCGGATTCGGTCGAAGTGATCCGCGGATTAAAAATGAATGATCGGGTTGTCATTGAGGGATTTGAGACACTAGGCAACCGCTCGAAAGTTAAAATCGTCCGTTAAAAGGGCCAATCCAGCAGATAATGAGAAAATTAACCGAGTTTTCAGTCAGGTACCCGGTCACCGTTACCATGTTTATCCTGGCTGTGGTGCTGTTGGGGTTCATCTCTTTTGGAAAACTGGGGACCGACCTGTTTCCAAAGCTTAACAATCCCCGGATTTATGTAGAGTTAAAAGTTGGAGAGCGTCCCCCCGAAGAAGTTGAGAAGCTGTTTGTCGATCCGATTGAATCGGTGTGTATCAGGCAGGGTAAGGTAGTTGGTGTTTCTTCGGTTACCCGTGTGGGGACTGCCCAGGTAACGGTGGAGTATGCCTGGAACGCCGATATGGATGACGCCTTTTTGGAACTCCAGAAGGCCTTGGGAACTTATTCCCAAAATGCTGAGATCGACGAACTTCTGATAACCCAGCACGATCCCAACGAGTCGCCGGTGATGTTGGTGGCATTGCAGCACGAAAATCTCACCGATATGGACGAGTTAAGACGTATCGGGGAAAACTATATCCGGAACGAACTGGTCAGATTGGAAGGGGTAGCAGATGTCCAGCTCGAAGGTCAGGAACAGAAGGAAGTGCTGATCAGCACTAATGAGTATTTGCTCAATGCCTTTGGCGTGACAACTACCGAGATCACCTCCCAAATCACAAACTTTAACCGGAATATCTCTGGAGGGTCCATCGTCGAAATGGGTACCCAGTACGTTATTAAGGGAGTCAGCGTATTTTCTAACCTGAATGATATCCGGCAACTGATTGTGGGGTTTAAAACGGAGACTACCACCGAAAGTGCCACCGCAACAAACACATCGCGCGTTCCTGTTTTTCTCAGAGACGTTGCTGAGGTGCAATTCATCAACAAAGAACCCGATAATATCGTTCGAATAAACGGTCAACGAGCCCTCGGACTGGCTATCTACAAAGAGCCCAGTTTTAATACCGTTAAGGCCGTTGAAGAGTTGAAGAAAGCTCTGGTAAAAATCAACAAGGCCCTTCCCGGATACACCTTTCAAATCATCCAGGATCAGGGAACCTTTATTTCATCAGCCATCGGTGAAGTGCAAAATAGTGCACTCATCGGAATCCTTCTGGCAGTATTCGTATTGTTTATCTTCCTGAGACGCATCGGAACCACCCTAATCGCTAGTGTCGCAATCCCGGTATCCATTATTGCTACATTTAACTTGATGTACTTCAATGGCCTGACTATCAACATTATGACGTTAGGTGGTCTTGCATTAGGTGCGGGTATGTTGGTGGATAACGCTATCGTTGTTTTGGAGAATATTTTCCGGAACCTGGAAAAGGGAATGAGCATCCGAGAGGCTGCCATCACCGGGACCTCACAGGTTGGCGGGGCAATTTTTGCTGCTACGCTGACAACCATCGTGGTCTTTCTGCCTATTGTATATCTCCATGGTGCCTCTGGGGAGTTGTTTAAAGATATGGCTTGGACCGTAGCTTTCTCGTTGATCTGCTCCCTAATAGTCGCTATTCTGGTCATTCCAATGCTCTTCCCTAGAGTTATCAAGCCGATCGCTGCCGATAAACAAGCCAAAGCGATGGGCTTTAACTGGTATCCCCGTTTTCTAGATAAGGTATTGAAAATTAAGTGGTTAATTGTTTTTGCTGCTTTTATACTGATCGGAGTGGCAGCACTTCTTATCAAGCCCATCGGGAGCGAATTTATGCCGAGAACCGATGCTCGTGAATTTACGGTAGAAGTGAGGTTGCCCGAAGGTACTCAACTGGAGCGAACAGACGAGGCTGTGAAATCCCTTGAAGGAATGATCCGTGAATTGATCGAAGAGGACCTGGAGAAACTGTATGTCCGTGTCGGACCATCAGCTAGCGCGGTGAGCAGTCAATCCATTTTTGAAACCGAAAACTCTGCTTCCATTAAAATCATACTGACTAACGAGGCACATCGCTCCAGCAGCGTGTTACTGGCGGACTTAGGGAAGCTCTTTGAAACGATGCCTGATATCGAATTTAACTTTGTCCTCGACGAGACAGCCCTGATGGCTACTTTGGGAACTGATGAAGCTCCTGTTGTGGTAGAAGTTGTTGGCGAGAAACTGGATCAGATCGAACGATTAGTGACAGAGGTAGAGGAGATCCTTCATAATGATCCGGATCTTTTTAATATAGAATCGTCAATCAAACCCGGAGCTCCTGAGATTGAGTTAGTTTTGGATCGATACCGGGCTGGAATGTATAATATCACTATAGATCAGGTCATTAGTCAGTTGACGCAATTGCTGACCGGAACATCAGCTGGTCAGTTCGACTATAGTGGAGAGATGACGGACATACGACTGAAGTTACCTGATGTAGAACTCAGTCAGCTTGAGAACCTTGAGCTTCGAGCGGGCGCAAGTAAGGTCAGGCTAAGTGAAATAGCCACGGTACGCCATGTAGTTGCTCCGAAAGAGATTCTCCGGACCAATCAAAATCGGGTAGGGAAGGTTTCGGCTCAAATCAAGAAAGGAAAGCCGGTGAATCAAGTGATCAATGACCTGAACCAGTCTCTTAGCGGGGTTGTTCTACCTCCGGGTTATACGATCCGTCAAGCCGGTGAGGAAGTTAAGCGGAAAGAATCGATGAAGAATCTCGGGTTTGCGCTTCTTTTATCACTGGTATTGGTTTATATGGTACTTGCTTCCCAGTTTGAATCGCTCATTCATCCATTCACGATCATGTTGACCATTCCATTAGCTGTGGTAGGATCTGTTTTTCTCTTCTTCATTCTTGGTCTCTCCTTCAATATGATGGCTTATATTGGGATCATCATGCTGGCGGGGATTGCCGTGAACAACGCTATTATCCTGCTGGATTCGATTAATCGATTGAAACGAGCGGGGATTAGCCGCAGAGAGGCCATACTGGAAGCAGGTCACCAGCGCATCCGTCCCATCCTGATGACCAGCCTTACCACGATTTTGGGATTATTGCCAATGGCTATCGGGTTTGGACCCAATGCCGTCTTAAGGACTCCCATGGCTCTGGCTGTAATTGGTGGTTTGGTTACCAGCACGCTGTTAACCCTGATCGTAATCCCCTGTGTGTATGATCTGTTAGATCGGATCATGCCTCAAAGAAAATATGTCGATGGTCAAATCAGCTAAGGAATCAGTCAGATGAGGATTATTGTAACCAGAAAAGTCCTGATCTCCATGGTCTTTCTCGGGCTAACCCTGCTCGGGATAGTATCCTACCGGCAACTACAGGTTGAACTGTTTCCAAATGCCCAGGCACCCTACCTGGTGGTGCAGGTTTCTTCGAATGTCGAAGTGGACCCGGCTTATATGGAGCGTCAGGCAGTGATCCCCCTGGAGGGAGCTATTGGTGGATTGCAGGGAATCGAAGAGATTTCGTCAACCGCATCCCAAAGAAGGGGAACGATCACCATTTCTTATACACCAAAGACAGATCTTAAATACGCTCAGCTCAAGCTACAAGAGCGGATTAATGAAGTCAAAGGCTCCATCCCGGAAGAGTTTCAGGTGATGGTGGTCAAAGTCGACCTCGAACAGATGGCTAACCAGGCTATGGCGCTCGAAGTGAGAGGTACAGGCGGCGTTAATCGGATCAGACAGATCGCTGACGAAAAAATCAAACCCAGGCTTGAGAATATTGACGGAGTGGCCGGCATTACCGTTTACGGTGGTCAGGAGAAAATGCTGGAGGTGACACTCAATCGCGATGCCTGTGAGGCCTACGGAATCACTCCCTATCAGGTCAGAAATGCCATAAGCCAGAACGGGCGCGACCGTACCTATGTCGGCCGGGTGTTCCAAAGCAACCGCATGCATTTTGTTCATGTGATGGCCGAATATACCGATGCCCGCGAAATAGAAAATATAGTCGTCAGGGAAGCCGGACCAGTTTTGCTTCGCGATGTAGCCTCGGTCTATTTTGGCGTGAAGGAGGAGACCTCTTTTTCGCGGGTTAACGGCCTCGAATCGGTTACCATTAACCTGGTTGGAGACTCCCAGGTCAACCTCATCGACCTGTCCGATTCAGTCAAGGAAATGGTTAATCAGCTGAATAAGGAGTTTGAACCCCTGGAAATTGAGATTATGATCCAGGAGAATATGGCCGAGATCATGGAGGAGAATATCAAACAGATTGTTAATCTGGCCATTACGGGTGGTGCTATTGCGGTTTTTATCCTTTGGATCTTCCTGAAGAATGTCCGCCTGGTGACCAGCATTGCACTTTCTATTCCAATTTCGGTTTACGTTGCCTTTAACTTTTTCTATGCCGCGGGGATTTCTATCAATAGCCTGACACTAGTTGGTATGGCACTGGCAATTGGGATGCTGGTGGATAACAGTGTGGTTGTTCTGGAAAATATATACCGGCATGCGGCCGGGCGAACCCATCCGGATATTGCTGTGGTGAAGGGTACGCGGGAGGTTTGGAGGTCAATCCTGGCGTCAACACTGACCACAATCACAGTTTTTCTCCCCTTCCTCTTTTCCGATAACTACATGATCCGCATCCTCGGAAGTAACATCGGGATATCCATCATCTCAACACTACTGGTTTCGATGATGGTTGCCCTGTTGCTGATCCCCATGCTGACCCACCTGATCCTCCAGCGCCAACCAGATAAACGTCCGGTAATCTTTGAGAAAGTTTCGCTTCATAAACGATTGATTCAGTTTTATCTGCTCATTCTCAAGTCTAGCATGAGAAATCCGGCTGCTACAATTGTCGGAGCCCTGGTGCTGTTTTTTGTGAGCCTCTTCGGGGTTCTCGCGATCTCAACCAATACACTGCGAGAAGCCGAGACCCGTGAGCTACGTTTGGCAATTACGATGCCTCAGGGAACCACCCTGGAGGTAACCGATCTTGCAGTGAAGGCCATGGAAGAACGACTCATGGAGATTCCGGAGCGAGAGGAGATCGTCACCGAAACACAGGAAGCTCAAGCGACTGTTCGTATTAAACTGGTGGAGAAGTTCGAGAAGGTGGCCGACAGGAAACTCCCAGAAATTAAGTCAGATATAGAGAAAAGAATCCGGAATATCCCCAACGTTGAATACGAATTTCAGCAGTTTTCATCCAGTGGTGGTTTCTCTGCAGGAGGGGCTGGCGGTGGCGTAGGCCAGTCGGGCGGAGGCCTGGAATCATTCCTTGGCGTTGGCATCCAACAAGAAAGAGTTATCATTAAGGGTCAGGATTTTGATATGATGAAATCTGTGGGTGAAGACCTCACCTACTACCTGGAAGATCTGCCCACCATTCAACAGGCAAATTTAGGAGTTCAGGATAACCGACCAGAAGTGAGAATGGCGTTCAACACCAGAGAGATGGGAGAGAGAGATGTCCCCCTTAACTCGGTGACATCAGAACTCAGCTCATTCCCAACCGAATTCAGCACGGGCGTTACTTTTAAAGAAGGAACTGAAGAGTACGATATCCTGATAAAATATGACCTGCCGGATGATGAGGAGGAGAGAACACGTACCATGGCCGATCTCCAGGAGATGGATATTCCGTCAAGCACCGGTGCTCGCCATCGGCTTACCGACCTGGCCAATATCTATTTCGCTTTTGGAATGGGTAATATCAACAGATTAAACCAGGAAAAGCAGATTCAAATCACCTACCGGTTTGATGCTGAGACAAATGCATCAAAACCAGTGCTTGAAGCAGCCAGAGAAGAGGTGGATGCCCTGGTTGCCAGCTTGATTGTTCCAGCTGGGATCGCCATTGAAGTTCAGCATGAAGAGAACGAGTTTAAGGATTTCTATTTTCTGATAGCTGCTGCCTTTATCTTCATTTTCATGATCATGGCAGCGGTTTTCGAGTCTATTAGCACCCCTTTTGTACTGCTATTTTCGATACCGTTGGCAGGCATCGGTTCATTCCTGGCCATTTTACTTACCAACAACTCCCTGATCAATGCCAATACCCTGACTGGTTTCATTATTCTGATTGGTATTGTGGTGAATAACGGTATTATCCTGATCGACTATACTAATGTGTTGAGGAAACAGGGATTTCGTAGAAGCAGAGCACTGATGGTAGCTGGTTTGGCACGGCTACGCCCTATTCTGATAACTGCGGCTACCACCATAGTGGCTATGTTGCCGCTGGCCCTTGGTAAATCGGAGTATGTCAGCCTCATCGGAGCACCTTTTGCCATCACGGTAATCGGAGGCCTTGCCCTGAGTACGATTCTTACACTGGTTTTCATTCCCACCCTCTATTCGGGACTGGAAAATTCCCTGAAATGGATGCGGGATCAGTCGACGGGCACCAAGATATTTATGTACACTACCATCCTGCTGCTGGCAGTGCTAATCTATTTCCAAATCCACACCTTTATCTGGCAGCTGGTGCTGATGCTCCTGGTGATTCTCGGCGTCCCGGCATCTACCTGGTTCCTGCGTAATAGTCTGAAAAAGGCTAGCTCGAAGGTTATCGCTGATGATGAACCCATTCTAATCCAGATTCAAAACCTGGTGAAGATTTACGAGCGCGACAACCGCTTTACCCGTCAGTGGAAAGCCGGTACTGCTATCCGTCGACGCCTTGGAATCGAAAAAGAGGTTACCTCCTGGAAAGACCTGGAAAACCTGGTTTGGCAGCTGCCACTGCTGGGCTTCCTGATCTTCTTTGTCTATTTCTACCTTGAAGCAGGAATCTGGATCCTGCTGCTGAGTTTTGCGATTTGGTTCTCATTGTTAGGTATTCAACAATCAGTCAGTCAGTTAATTAATTACAAGAAGAGCATAGGTAAAGGTATTTGGCGACTGGTGCCTAAAGGGCTCTCCAAATGGATTGGGGCATTGATTCTATGGGGATTCCCGGTATTTAGCCTGGTGGTTTTTCATCAACGCTGGGGAAATATCGCTTTGGAGGTGATCATTGGTGTCCTGTGGTTCTTAGGGATCATAGTGTTCCTGACCTCTAATCGTTTGATGCGTGAAAAGGTCAATATCAACCGACTGAAAGGCCGATTTGCTGTTATTCGTCGCCGGTGGTACCAGTTGGTTCAATCTATCCCAGTTATCGGGAAAAAGCGTAAGCCATTCAAAGCACTTAAGGGTGTTTCAATGGAGATTGGGAATGGCATGTTTGGATTGCTGGGGCCTAATGGTGCCGGGAAGACAACCTTGATGAGGATCATCTGTGGCATCCTGGAGCAGAGTTATGGGAAGATTTGGATAAGTGG